>Ga0153987_1000160_pt1 | contig 24096 bp, 22 predicted proteins | sample TSNC071MetaG_FD_102279 | JGI IMG/M metagenome (GOLD analysis project Ga0153987, IMG submission 102279) | Attine ant fungus gardens microbial communities from North Carolina, USA - TSNC071 MetaG | ecosystem: Host-associated > Fungi > Mycelium > Unclassified | place: USA: North Carolina, William B...
AGTTAACAAGTAATGAGTATGATGATCATGGTCACGATGAATGCCGCAGCCTCTTCATTTTTCGCTTCATTTTCTCCTCCTGTATCCTCATTTTCCTTTTCTGCGTATCACTCACATTGCCCTCTCCCTTCTCAAGTCGGATCATATAGTCATTGATGCATCTCGCCATCTTTCCCTGAATCATTGTTCTAGAATCAACTCCCGAAACGATATCACCTGGCTGCATTTCCCATTCTAGGTCAAAACCCCAACCTTGGATCCCAAGTGGGTATTGACTCTGCAGTGGCTGTTCGTCGACCACTGGACAAGGAGCACGGTCTTGATATAGAACTTGGGCCTCTGATGCGGCAATAAGACCTCCTTCTGAACGCCACCATCTGACGAAGTACCCGGCCGCTCGAGATAGATCCATTTCACCACCACTCCTGATCATACCCATACGCCGTGCCAACAATGACAAAAACTCCTGCAAGTCGGCGATAGGTGCCAACCCAGGTGGGAGCACGTGAAGATAGGCGGGCGCTGAAATAAGAGAAAAAGAACCAATTGAGGTGATCAATACCCAGCAAAGCTGCCTTGGGAACAGAGTTTCGAGATGACTTACTAATTGGATTCAACATATTCATCCTATAGAGCAAATACGCCGCAAGAGCTTCCATGTCATATAACCCTTCTTTGATCCCCGCTGTTTGTTTTGGTGAGCTTTGGCACGATTGGTCTCATGAATACAGAAGGGGAGGATGCGATGGAAATTTACGTACCTATCAATGCTAGCTTGACTCCTCTCTCGGCACCCTCCGTGCCACGGCCAAGGAAAGGTGGCATAACCCCCGGACTATCGTAAGCATACACAAGAGGATCGATAGATAGTCTCAATCGAGTCGATAACGATTGCGTCATGCCTGGATTCCCTGAAGTTTGGAAAGCTTTCGGTGTTCCTTAATTTAAAATTGGTGGTGGAGCAGCAAGTCAGTTATGCAATGATGATCAAGCAATGTAGGGTACTGACGTCCTTTAATGCCCGTGTTGCGAAGAGCATTGAGCAGCGTTGACTTGCCGACGTTGGGCAAACCAATAACAAGAACGTTGAGCTCCAGGGCATATGGATGCTCCTTGGCTATATCTGGATCGAAACAGATTAGTATATGGACTAAGAAACCGACGAGGTGATTTGATAGAAGAAGAGCAACATACTGACTAGCATCTTGCTCAAAATATGAACATCCCGCTGTCGATGCCACGATGCGAACAATATACGTTGCTCGGGAAACCTTGAAAGCATCGCTTGACGGAAAGGCTATTGATCATGCTTTGAGCCAAGAATCTCTATTATAGACTGCTTCACAAACCTCCATACCCCACTCAGGAACAAGGTCACGTTTATTCAGTACAACTATGTGTTCGCAAGCTTGTGTCTTTACGATACGCCGGCCGGGAGTCTGTGGGTCCCAGCCACGTTCCGTCCTCCACTTCAGTAGTGCACCTAGAATCAAAATTGAGCGATTTTTTAAAAGGAAAGAAAGACTCAGGCAATATGGGAGACCGACGTGGTGTATACTGTTGAGAATGTTCGCTTTCACCGGAGTACATACAAGACTCATGTCCTACCTTCCAAGCTCCAATTTATGCTCGTCAAAGGGAGACGAGAGTCCCGAATCTCAAGAACGACATCTGTGTGGGCAAGCAAGGATGGCAGCATCCGCACAAACTTGGACATGTGCCCAGGAAACCATGAAGGTGGTACAGGCAGAGGAGGCATCCGAAGGCGTGCAAGAGCCATTTTTTGAAGTTGCTGGGGAATAGCTGAAATGTCTCAAAGACTCTACAAAGCGATGCGGCTAAAGAGTGGAAGTAATTTTTTTTAGCACTATTGGATATTTGATGGTGTTTTCCCGAGAAATCTCGGCTTCTTCCCAAACTCAATCACCACGCACACAGATGTGTGGCACAATGCCCACATGGACACCGAGAATCATTTGAAACATAGAAAAAAATAATCCTGTTGCGATAACAAGGCGAGACAAGGGTTAAGCTGTTTTTGTAAACTATCTAATGAAACAAAGCCATTGATTGTTCCGGATAAGCAGTTTGAGACTGAGATCTCCTGGTATCTAATGTCACTATGGATAAGGACAATGACCCGAATGGACGTGCAGAAAATAGCAAACAATAGATGGAATGGCACCAGTTGATCTCCATCAAAAGCTCAGATGAACCCATCGTCAACGAGGAACACAAACTAAAACGGCCAAGAATGCCTAATAACAATTAGAAATGACGAAGATCAGAAAACAAATGTAGATGAATTGATTAAGACAACAGCAAAGGGAGCATAACACTGCAGAAGAAGGTCCAAATACAGCCACAGAGACGGCAGGTTGTATTCCTATTGATAATAGTGATGATGACGACAGCACTGATAGTTAGCCCAGAGGTTCGGAGTTGAGGCCGATAACATTAGCAGGCAGCTGGGATGTTTTTCACAAAAAATCAGGAATTATGTACCGTTGAATGAGTTAACTTCATACCCATGTATCTGTGCCAACACTGATGGCGTCAAAGTTCTTCCCGCTCCTCGTTCTACGGTCTTTGAATACCAAAACAGCATCAAGGTTGATGAGTTTATCAGAAGGAGTTGGTGAACCCTCAACCCATCCTTTCCATCCTTTTCTGTGCGCGACGCGCTTCTTCCGCTTCTTCTTCTTCTTCTTCTTCTTAGGTCGTTCCTCAATATCCTCATCATCATCTGGCGTCCGTGGTCTCTTAGAGGACGTGCGAGATGTGGAGGCCGAGATAGAGCGTCCGCGCTGAGGTCTCTTGGAAGACCTGCGGGATGTTGAGGTCGAGTTAGAACGCCTAGATGTCGGAGTATCAGATGTACGACTACGACGGGCTGGCAAGAATCCGGGCGGAGGAGTGACGGAAACAGAGCGTTCCACGGGCATAAGCTGGATATTGGGTCGCCCTTGACGAGCAGTCCAAAAAGACTTTTTCCTCCTGGGCTCTCGTTTGACCGGCTGAGGTTTTGAGGAGGAGGCGATGGGTGGCGCAGGTGGGGCAACGGTGAGGTCGATTAAAGTATCGCGCCTTGGGGAAGCATCAGGTCGCTTCCTAGAGTCTTTCTTCCTCTTGGCCTTGCGCATTTCCTCCTTTGCTTCGACTTCCTTGTTGGGGCCGACGCCATTGAGGAGGGACGTGAGGACGTCGCGCTCAGGTAAGGGGTCAAAGTAACCAGCAAAGACAGATGTAGCAGTACGACGTTTGGAGGGGAGCCTGGCATAAGGGAGGAAACCAGGCATGGGGGAGGGGAGGAGATTGTATGGTGGGGCAGTGGTGGTGTGGAAGCAATATATAGCAGATTTACGGCATCCAGCAAATGCATCAACAAACAGCTCCTTCCTACCGGCACGTGCTCCCCAGGAACCTAGCTGGGACTTAGATCGCAGATCTATCTCCACAGCGGTCTCTCCCACAATCTCTTGTTCGTTTTAATTCTTGTCCATTGCTCACACAGCGCAGGGTCTGTCTCCGCGAAAGCCTAGCCTTCTCTGGTAACATGCTTTTCACACCCTCTAACTTTGATCAGGCAATCAGACCTCCATGGACCAGCACCTTATTAGCCTTAGCTCGGGACTTTCCCGGTTCCCTCACCAGTATTTTTTTTCACAGCCGGTCAATCGGCCGTCAAGTGACCTCTCTGAATACAAAAGATTAAAGTTCATTCAGGTGGTCACACCTGCACCCCGAAATTAAGGATCCACCTTCATCAATATGGTCCTGAGTAATAGAAGAAACCCATCTTCAGATTTGTCTACGCTTACGCCATTGTCTCGACACCCTTTTCTGCCGATTCATCGGAATTTCAATATTTCTCTTTTGTCAGCACATGTCACGGTACTTTATCAGCCCATCAGTACTTCCATTACAAACGTCTGGTCTTCTCTAAATCGGTTTAGTCCAAATGCTTTGCAATCCTAGAACGGTCTGATGTCTGATGCCCATTCTCTCCGCCCAACAAGCGCGTCTATCAGATGGCGAGAAAGAAAATGCCTCTATCGTGATCTCACGCCAAAGTGGGGTGGGTGAAAAAGTTTTTCCAGAACAATTCCAGAATGTTCGGCGGCTAGTCATCTGCCCTCGAATCGACGTCCAACCTGAGGCGACCAATAACAATATACCCTTGATCTGCCATACAAGTGCAGACAGCCGCAGTGGTCCTACTGACATTGAACACTCCCAGACCGAACAACGGAGCACCGCTTTGGCTTCACGACTAGCTATCATACTTCAATACCGGTTCAGTGCCTTGACAAATCCTAAATATGTCCTTGGACACTTATATGTCCGGTCAGTTTGTGCGCCACATTTGCCACCTGCAAGGTTTCACGAGAGCTGGCCTGTGAATTTACAAAGGCCCCAGAAATCTTGACTCCAACCAAGTCTATAGTTTTGCAAAAAAGCAAGCGCGCATGGGTGCCCACCAACCGGGAACCACGTAATTCATCATTTCGACTTTTCGTTATCGGGTGTCAAGTTCCCCGAATAGACATGTGCACAATACTTGTATAAGGAGACTAAGCACACCCAACGCTGAACAAAGACATCTTATATTTTGGGCCTAAGTAACGTCCACATGGAGCTATCCACCTCACTATGCACACCGTAAAGGAAAGATCCTGTATTAGTCAGACAATCAGGGGTCTGTCAAGAGATCTTGGGGATGCAGTATATGAAACACCCATAATGTTCCGAAACACTTGAATAACGTTTTATTTGGTTCCGGCAGGGTCGAATTCTCGCTTCGCAGGATAAAACAATCATTCCCCGAGTTTAAAATTCACAAGTGCAGTGCTTCGAAACTGATAACCCACGATGAGCATTGATTATAATCTTTCAGCCCTAGAAACATATATCAGATGCCAATTTTTCTGATTCAACGAGCTTCAGACGTTCTTAGAACACGCCAAACCCCTTTTGTAATTAGCACACCATTTGATCTGTGATGTGAGGCGCCATGGCACACCCCTTTCTATCCCATCCTACCTTTCGATCCGGACTTGATAAATCTCAGATTGCTAAGCCTTGAGACATCATCTACGGTTGGCATCACTCCTCTGACCTCAATCGCGCAGCTCAACTTCTGTTTCCGCACGATCGACCATTATGGTGAGCCGAGTCATCACGGCATTTCCATATTGGACAATGCACCTACCTCCACCCAGTGGCAAAGTACACACGAGGTGCAGTGACTAATCTAGCAATTCAGTGGGCCACGTGAAAGCCACTCGCTGAGCTTTGCTCCGAGGAGGCTCTCTGCATCACATCAGAGCGCCGCAAAGTCAGATAATCAAGTTTATGTGTTAATAACTATTGTAGCTCATCAAACGCTCAGTCAATAAGCTCATAAAATCACCTCATCAAAAGCCAGCAGCCGTCTCCATTCTCCTATACAAGGCGCTGAACATTCGGCTATTTATAGATAGGAGCTCCTGTTCTCACCTCGTTTGCTTTGCCATTGATCTAGCGACATGCGCCTTTCACATGTGTAAAGATAGATATTTATCTTGAAAACTTGATTCTGCATGCAGATTTTCTCAGTTATTGGTTTTTAAGACTGTGCAGCGGCTTTGAGTGGCTTTGCACGACCATGCACCCTGGTCCATCTAACTACAAATCTAGCTACAAACGCCTTATTATAGGACTTATTATATGACTGATATCTTTCTGATGTGGATTCTGGTGATGATTCAAACTGTCAAACAAAAATAAACACTCATCACAATAAGCACGATAAAAATGGACACCTCGTCTCTTGCCACCCGATGGAGACATGTGAACGGTTAGACCGCACTTGACCTTTCGTAGCGGCAGCTATTAGAACGGCCGTCTTATGTTCACAAACCTGGCGGGAATATATAGACGAGAAGCCAAGCTCGGGATTCTCCACTTGTCAAACCCGTGACAGGGTCAACATTTTTTTCGCACCTAACAGGAAAATTCTAAATTCCTAGAAGTCAGTCTACACACAAAGAACATCAACACCTCGTTCAAGTTGCCATAACGCCTCTCTATATCCTGACATTGTCCCAGAATTTGTCCGGTGATAGTCACCCAACCTGTCAACGCCACAACCTTTACTCTCTAAGATCGTGTTGTCGTTATCCGTGTGTCATTCTTTTCCGACAATGATCATATTATCATATTCAATTGACCCGCTCCAGTTAGGGGCTTTTTTCTACTTAGGAGGCTCCCTATTCCCCTAGTCCTATCTAGATGGCAATTGTAGTCCGGATATGATACCACACTATCAGCCACTATCCACGGAAGCCTGTGTGGTAGTTGCACAACCATTATTGATCATAATCCATAGATCTGAATTGCAATTATCATGGAAAATTCTAGGCAATTTTTTAATGGCAGAAATAATCATCATACCTGGCTTTTATGTGGTCGTGTCGAACCTCGCCAAAATGGGCTAGTGTCGGATTAAGTTGTCGTATTTTAAAACGACCATTGATATGAAGATTCCCGTCCACACAATATCCAGTAGTTCATGTTTTATCAGGAGGACATGGAGGACATGGACATGGACTCACGGCTATGTATTTGAGGCGGCTAGTGTTGGAAAAAGTATAGGACGGCACTGATTACTGTCATTAGCCGTCCAAAGAAACTTTTCGTGTTCATGATAATCAAGATGCCTGTTGCTGGTAGTGATTCATAGTCTTGTGTAATATACAGGATATAAACTGCTATCTAGTTGGGATACTAGGAAAAAAGTCCCTGACTGGAGCTGGTCAATTGAATACGAGTCGCTGATTATTGTCGGCAAAGGGTGAAGTTTGCATGGCCGGGCTGAAGCAGGGGTGTGTGGATGGAGTGTCGCCATAAATCTCCTTCAAACGTCTCCATACAGCTTTGAACGTGGTCACGGATCCCTTTTCGTGTACGACTATCACCACACAAGAGTAACCTGAGGGAAGTTGAGTGGAGTTTAAAGGTGCTGGGCTTGACAACGGGGTGCTTGAAGTGGTAGTCTTTCCAATGAAACTAGACACGCGACCACGAGCGATGGCTGTTGATCCAACTAGGACCGTATTGTGCGGGAAGTAGAAATTTTCTCTCGGAGAGAGCGTGGAGTCACCTTGACCCAGGGAGAATTCAACTCTAAATCTTGTAGGTTTCCAGGTGCTGCCAGTAAGGGCGTCTGTCATGACCAAATCGAGTCGACATCGCAGTGGCTCTCCATATCCAAGATCGGTAACGGCCGATGCGACATTGTCAACAGTGATACCGAAGGACTCCAGCATCCGACAGACATCCATTCGAGTCCTAGGTAGATCGTGAACTGAGTAGAACACTCCTTGACCACTGGACTTCCAATTGAAGAGGTTAGTGAACCATCCCTTGAACTCTCCAACAACAGGTGAAGTTATCAGTCGATTGGAAGCAGCTGATACAGGTGGGCTCTGGAGTGGAGAAGAAAAATTAATCGGTGATCCTAGAGGATTGAGGGGAGCAGTCATGGTCCTCTGTGGCAACTCCAGGGGTGGAGCTTTGATTGTGATTAGAACATAGGATATCACAAGATAAATAAGACCCACGTCTATTCTTCCTGTCTTTCTCTTTTCTGCCTCGTTGTGGTGACATCAAGTTTCGGGGCATATTTCCGACCTCCTTGCCTATGTCACGTCCAACATCAGCTGCAAAGCCAAGCGAGTTCTGTTCCAGGTCCGATCCGATATAACTCCAACCCTCATCCGAAGTACTATGGTTTTCCTTATCTACGCTCCTCTGTGCTTTGTTCTTACTTGTGCGATCGACTCGGCGAGCCTCTCGATGAGTAGTAGAAGGAAGAGAGAACTGTTGTTGAGACAGGACTAAACCAAATCCTCTCCCATCGTGGCGGGGACTCGAGCCGGGAGATATGGGTGGTGAATTATGGTCATTCATGCCATCAGCACCTTTAGCGAGTGTATGTTGGAGTACTGGATCTGCAGTTTTGGGTGCAGTAAGCAAAGGAGCTGTTGCGTCTTGGAGATTAAGTATCAGGAGCTGCAGCTTCTAAGAGTTGATAGTTCTTACCTTTTGATACGGACCTACCCTTAATGGCTGCAGTGGTGCATGAACCTTGAGACTTGTGTCGAGAAGCATCTTGTAGATTATGCAAGTGTTGAGCAAAGCCCAGGCTTGGTATTTCTGAGGTTCCAGTGAAAGTGCCTCTTCGCGGTGGTTGTGGTCGAGGGCCGCCTCGGCCAAGAGCAAAAACGGATATCGGACGAAGTGGTGGCGGTGTTGATGTATGCGGCGGATCAGGACTGAAGTCTTGTTGAAACTGATTTCGCCAGGCCTCGGCCTGAGGACGACTGGAATAGACAGGAGGCGGGCGAGGACCTACCGGCGAGGCGGGAAGCTGACATGAGGTCGGGGCAGACTCCCTACACAGTGATTGAGTCAGCTGGTTTGTAGTGAGAAGAGCCGGAGAGGAACGCTGGAACACCGGCAAGGTATGAGCCTTTGGACGGTATATCCTCAAGATTCTTTGCTCGCCTACTTGGCTAGGCTGCGACAAGTCCTGATAGTCACCTGCACCTTCAGTCAGCCGTTTTTGCATCGTTTCTTCGCGATAGCGGCCAAGTAGAAAATAGAATGCCTTTGCATGTATACCAAATCCGGGAGGAGAACAGAGATCTCGAACAATATTCTCGCCATCTGGGTCTGCATGTTTGCCCCATATAATCTTCAACGATCCCAAGAGTTCTTGGTCGATGTCTTCTGGGGAGGCAATAGGCTGAGCCAATTCACTAGGAGATGGAGGAAGCGGTGGCGTAAGTATCACCACTCCTGAATCTGGAGTATCACAGATAGGATGATTGGCTGCCAACCAAGGGTGTATTAGAATTTCTGGAATCTGGAGAATTAAAAATCAGGTATAGACTGCCAGGTTGCCGAAGAGCATACCGTAATTCGCCTCTTGACATCGACTACGAGCATCCTACTCAGGAGGTCCTTTGCTAGAGGGTCGATCCAATTAGGCATATCATACTTGCCAATTTTTACTTTGGCAAGTAAGTTGCGAACATTCTTGTCGTCAAAAGGGAGCCGACCCGTGAGAAGGGCAAACAGAATAACACCACAGCTCCAGATATCAGTAGCGTTTCCTTGATACTTCTCGCCATTGACGATTTCTGGACTCGCATAGTGAGGAGACCCACAGCTTGTTTCCAACTGTAAAGACGGCGGAGCAAATGCAGCCATTCCCCAATCTGCAATTTTGACTAAAGGGGGTTTCAATGAGGCGATCAGTATGTTCTCTGGTTTGAGGTCCCGGTGAATGATAGAAAATGTATGAGCATAGTTAAGGCCATAGACGATCTGCTTGAAGTATTCCAGAGCCTCGTTCGGGGGGAGTCTACCGCGATTAACCAGAAAATCAAACAGTTCGCCACCTTGCACAAACTCGAGAACCAAGAAGAGTTCCTTTTCGCCTTCAAATACGTCATAGATGCGCATGATATTAGGGTGGTTCATCAGTTTCATCATCGTAATCTCGCGGTCTATTCCCAGACGTTGTTTTTCAGATTTTGCTTGCTTAGTGGCAAGAGAAGAGCGTGAGTTAACCAGGGGAGCAATTGGAAGAATTTTGACAGCCGCCAGTTGACCAGTACGCCGGTGTTTGGCAATCTTGACACGACCAGAGGCTCCTTTCCCAACACATTCTCCAAGTATCCAGGGTCCTATGTTCTTAGGATCTGTCATGAGATCGAAGGCTGAACTACCGCCTGCTGCAGCCTTTTCCTTTGCCCAGCGAGTACCAAGAGGAGCCGCATATTGAACCGGGGGAGCTCGAGGGGGACTTTCAGAGACATGTGCCATAGTATAGTATTAAGCTATTATATAAGATAGGAGATGTAGAAAAGCAGCGGAATGCACGGCCAGCGGGCACGGACAAGGGGTAGCAGCCTGACAGCAATGTCACTCGAATCTTATCTCGCGTGCCAAGTCATGTGATGTGACACAGGCGGCCCGCGTGATACTTGCAACCCTGTTTTCTGTTATGCTCTCTTTGATTCGTGCTCAATGGAGATCTATTGTTGTTGGAATACTCTTTAATGGATTTCCTCAAGGACACAGTCTAAGCATACGGCGTAAGAGAGCTCTTGGCTTTGAAGAGCGGGTTCAATTTGGATGCCCCACGGCACGCAGCTACGTCACATCACCAACAATACAGCAACTAGTAGAGGAAGGCAAATATCAACAGGCTGGAGTTATGCTCGTCGAGTTTCAGAAACTCAGGACTGCAGTCAGCCCGCATCCCATTTATGCAAAGGCTGTAGAACATCTTCTCTCCCAACAGACGCTAGGCGACAAGGACCGTGAAATTTTGTGCTATTGGCTCCAGCTACTCCCCGACGCTCAATATGCCAATCCCCTACTTCTCCAAGGGTGTGTCGATGTCCTTCGGCGCCATACGAAAGCCGATCCACGTTTTATCACAGCAACAGGTGGGATTCTCGCGCGAAAAGGTTATCAGGGGCTCATCCAGGACGACATCCTTCCTCTGGCAAAGGAATACTTGGAAACTGATGTTTTTACATTCTTTGAACAAGACGTCTCCCATGCTTTAGCCCGCTATGACTATGAAAGCAGTTCAAGTTCGTCCGATGGAGTTAAGCCTTCTGAGGTGTTTGAAGATGCATCCCAAGACTATATTTCCATCATGACAACATCTGCGCACTCTCCCTCCATCCTCAAGGCTGTAGAGGCATCGCTGCCTCTTATCCTCCCTGCTCCTGACATTGATGGCCAGTCCGTGTTCGAGGACGAGATGAATGAAGATTACCTCATTCACCAGTCGACCCACGACCGCCACCGTCAATCTGCTACAGACCAGCTCCTTCACTTGGTGACGATTAAAAAGTATCAGGACGCGTTTAACCTTCTCAACGAGCTTCAGCAACTTCATGCCACTATCCCCTTCTCAGATGCTTATGGCTACGCTGCACTTGATGTGCTGCATCGACCGCTTTCTGACAATTTCACACTTGATAACCAACTGGAGCTATTTACGACATGGTTTTCGCTCATGCCCACTGTGAAAGAACCACGCACGTCACACCCAAATATCATTCAGATAATTCGACGTGAACTCATGAACGACCCGCTTACGAGTATAATTATGATGGAACGCTTTCTTCTAATTCTGGCGGAGAAGGGATATCAAAATTTTGTTGGCAGAGAAGAAATAAGCCTCATCATGCGCTTTGCTCCTGCAAATGAGACCGTGTTCTTTATCCAGCAACTAGAAAATGCATATCTATCTTACTGCGAGAAGCATTCGTGGGAGAGCGCTGTCACCACATGGAAGATTTTTACATCACAGTTACGTAGTAGGGCGATACGACATCTTGCTTATTCCGGTCGCGTGGAAGAAGCAGTCTCTCTACTTCCACAGGGAGATAGCGACTTCCAAATCACATTGTACTCGTGCGAGAAGCTCCTTCGTACGGTCCGCGACGCAGGAAATCCGTTGTTTGTTCAATTCCTGCCTCGCATCGAAGCCGTGTATCAACAATTATCTAGTACTGATGAGATACATCAACTGCGACAACTACATCTCAAGGCCGAGAACGAGACTATGATGAATCAACTGGGTGCTTCTGACCCAGACGTACATATCGGAAAACCTCTTCCAGAAACCTTGCGTTACCTCAAGCGGGTACTACGAAGTACAGAAGACTCTCCTCATCCCACTATTATCGTTGAATTTCTCCAACGCTATCTCGCAACCGGCCGCACACGAGCACCTAATCTCCTGCTGAACCTTTCAAATAAAGCTAGCTTCCGCAACTATTCCGCCTTCTTATTCGCTGAGATGATCTATTACCGTCTCATCGGTCAACACCACCTCATCATCAAAACCTTTATTGATCATTTCTACCTCTCTGGTGTACCTCGAACAAATGTTCTACGAATATACAATAGACTTGAGCATCTTCGAAGTCATCATCCAATACCTGATCCCTATCCTATGGCCGACTTTGTACAATCAAAACCCGACACTCTTACACGCATATGCAACTATACCGGCCTAGGGCCTACAGGTCTTCCGATCAGCAAAGCCTGGCCAATGAAGGTCCATTGTAATCTCGTCTGGCACGCTCTCGTCGCACTCACACCTACAGATCATGAACTCGAAGTCCTTTACATGAAACTTCTCTCCCTTGCTCGTGGACACGATCCACTCGAATCTTCTAACCAATCACTTCAAAGACTGCGTCCTCTTCTTCCACCATCGTCATGGCGCACCCGTATTGACACTGCTGCATTTACACCTTTTATGCGTCGCTTGATGATACATGCTGGTCCATCTCGTGGATCGAGGATTATCCAGGATATGGTTGAACTCAATATTGAACCCAGCATATACCATTATACCGAACTTGCAGGGTTTTATGCTCAGATGGGTGAGGTCGAAATTGTAATGAAGATCCTGAGAACCCTCGAACATGAATCAGGCCTCTACGAGCGTCTCGAACGCCAAAAACAGAATCACAGCCCTGACCTCGCCCGAGGTCTCGCTACAGTATCCTCCAATCCACTCCCGACCGACCCTGTCACTCCTTCACTAGGCTCAAATCCAGATTCCTCCAAACCTCGCGTCTACACGGCCCCCGAACCGGACCTCGTATTCTACATCTCTCTGATGCGCGGGTTTGTCCTCTCGAAAAATACGTGGGGATTTGAGAGAGTGCATACTGTCTTGAGACGCATGAAACAATCACTTCCCAACAAGAAGTTTTACAAGGATCAAGAGGCGATCTTAGATGATGTGTATAAGGATTATCGGATGATGATGATGAATCGACAAACAGATTACAAGGCGAATCGGAGATCTAAGTACGTCCAGTTTATGCAGGTGAGAAACATCCATACACGAATTTTTCAATATAGGCACTCCTCCCATTCTAGAACGCAAGCAAGAGCTAAGGGTCGAAAAGTACTAACCTGTGATCAACGATCCACTTTAAGAGCTCCCAGAAATTTATTGTGAAGCGGTTCAAAGCATTGCATGCATTAGGCTCGACTGATAAATACACTACAGTAGATAGATCAAGGACCCACCCTATAAGTCCAACTTTAAGATACTGGTTGTGCCGGCAACGGCTAAACGCTCAATACCACTATACACTAGCATGATTCATCGACTTTGTAAAGTCGAGAGCAAAGAAATGACTCCCACATACATATATCTCTTGACCAGGTCAAGTCTCACGACATCGACAGTGACTGCATGATTTCAAAATATGCTGTATATTCGTCTGGTGTCATGAGCTCGTGGTCTTCCTCCGTAACCTTTGAATATGATACTGGACTTCCATTGACTGAGGAACGTTTGAGTATTGAAGCAGCGAGAGAAGAGAGTATGCATACCGTATACAATTGGATCATCCCTCGGTTCTCTATCAACAGCTCCACCATCGTCAGCTCTTCCCTCCATGTCAGCATACCCAAATTCTTGACCATTCGTATACCAAGTGACCTCGTCCGTCATCGCTTCCACCGTCCCGGCGCCATTTGTACTCACGCACTTGGTCATGAATCCATTCACATCTGCATCTGCACTGGTCTTCGCTACTTTTCTAGCCCCATTACTTGTTCCATCAACATCTTCCCCACCCCTACTCCTCTTTCTATATTCATTCAACGATTCCAGGTATTCAACATTTGGTTTTTTATCCTCTTCCTCTTCCAGACTTATTGATGCTCCCTCTAAAGTATAGGAATAATCTCCCGATTCTGAGGATAAACCGGGTGTCGGTACTGCTGAGACATTCGTTGATGCGGCTAGGGAAGCATAATACTGGTCATAATCTATCGGGGAAAGAAGTGTGAGTAAGGAAAGTGCGGGAAACAAAAAAAAACAACACACAATCGGCGTCATCCTGTCCTACTTTCACCTTCTCGTCATGTCCAGTTATATTAACTCCGACAGTCGAGGTCACTGGCGCCACCACCCCCATTCGCGACGACGACGCACCGCCAACAATTCCCAGTCCTCTCAAAATTTCATCATTCCCCCCTCCGCTGGTACCCGCTCCACCCGCCACGGCAGCAGCAGCGATGGCAGCGGCCTCAGCTCTTCTGGTCTCCTCGATCCCGAGAGCCGTCAGATCGCCCGTGATTGTACTCTTCAAGTGCCAAGCTGGTAATGCATTCTGTTGTCTTTTCAATTCAGCCTCTGCAGCACGCTCTTGTCTACGCGTAGATTCATCTTTGTCCATAACCATCATGATACTCACACCTTCATCTTGTTGGGTGGAGTTGGAAGAGGCGCCGGCAATCTTGAGGCCACCCTGGGCGGTAGAAGAAGTTCCGTTTGAAAGCTTTTTAGCGTCGGGATCGGTGAAATGGGTTTTGACCCATGTTGCTACATCGAAACTTGGTGCATGTTATGGATCAGTCCAGGAACAGTGAGGCGGGAACATACGCGGGTAAAACCATGGCTTCACTTTTCTGCAATCCTTCTCGAATGAACCGCATCTGATGATTAAATCTCTGCATCCGATCCTTACTCCCTTGCACACTCTCTGCATTCTCATTATCCACCACCTCTGCATGACAGATCTCGCATATCATTATACCCCTTGCGAAATCCATCAACTTGTCAACATCGAGAGGAGAGTAGGACTGTTTGCATAATGTACAAACGTATCCTTTATTGTCTAATTCCTGTGTGCACAAAGGAAATGACTAAGGTCAAGTACAAAGAATGGGACTGACGGAGGACGTACATTGCGTAATGAAGAATCAATGATATGCCGCATTTTTGCAATTCTCCATTTTACGACATTACAAAAATGCTGATAGTCGATGTAGTAGTACTGTTTTCCAACAGACCGCTGTGCACCTTCTTTCAATTCGTTTTGTCTATACCTACAAGCACATTATCCGCAACATTGGATATCAAGAGTAGAAATCACGCACACTTGAACAAGGCGATGGCTGCTGAGCAAAGCGATGACTTTATTCAGCTCTTTCGGTTGAAGACCCATCCTTCCCGCTAGATCATCGTCTTTCAAGCTATAGAACCGTACGAGACGCAGAGAGAAGATTATCGTCATACATCCACGCATGGTCGAAAAAGTAGCAAGATGGGAACGGTGACACGGTGGCAATTCAAATCGAGTAGGATAGAAAGAAAGGTGTGTTAATACGAACAGAACTTCAAAACAGCAGAGGCAAGACATCCAAACAAAGAAGTAGAAGCATGCTTACACCGGATGCCGGGCGAGCTGATCCAATATAATGGTATATTTGGGCTCATAAAACGCTCTAGAAACATACTGCACGAGCAGGCGAAGCGTTTCTTGATCCTCTTTTGTCGCCATATTTTCATCCGAAAACGAAGCCCGAGCAGGCCGTCAAAAGCTGCAACCACGGCCTATTGAGCGTTGCAGATTTGTTGTTGTTCCCCAATCACAAAAAAATGGTGTGTCCTTTTTTGTCGTCCAAGGAAGTGATATCCCGTAATTACGTAATAGCAACAAAAATTACAACGTGGTAGCTAATCAATAAGGTACTTGCGTTGAAAGTACGCCCGCAAATGGAGTATCTGCCATACGCCCAGCGCAGCCAGCGAGAGGATTGAGAACAATGCAAAATTCTGTACTCGTACATTCGTAGAGGCTGATCGAAAGTGTCAGTTTCTGGATAAAATTGAACAGACAACGTACTGTTCGTAGTTGTAAAACGTTCTTCTCGTTTCTCGAGGTATTTCATCTCGTCCAAAATCTCTTTGACTACGCCTTCCAGTTTACGCATCTCCGTCTCTAAGCCTGACAAAGATTCCTGGTTCGCAATGGCACTTTCACCCTATGAGCATTGCACATTTGAAGGAAGATGAGAAAAACGCACTTGTAGTCAACAGCATCCGCACCAATATCCACATCCAAATCAACTACGCTCGCCAGTTTAGACGCTTGTTGATGCGACACACCTTCTCAAACTTGAGCATAAAAGAAAAGTACACCAAACCAGTACGCACTGCCTACAATATAATTCCTCAAACAAACCCCGACCTCGCCCTCTCCGTGCGTGGTAATGGCCAGTCTCGACTCGCCCTTGATGTCCTTCTTACTCAAATATACATTTCTGTGTGACGATGAGTCCACGATCTCAATATCCACCCTTTGATTTTCATTCGACCCAACATTTGCAGTAACAATAACCAGCGTATTCGGATGCGCTGCGTTCCATATACACTTTGCCGGTGGATAGCGGAGGGCCTGGAGAGAAAATTTGATGGCCAATGAGGGCTGGGGCAGAATGAAGAGAAAAGACAGGAAGAGAAACAGCAGGGTAGACATGCCGTACATGGTGATTCAGTGGCAACTACAGCAGTATGCTCGAGTCGAATTTCAAAAGCTGACTTTGATGGCTCGGTGTATTGGCTTAACGTATTTGCTCTTGTATACTGCGCCTAATTATATCGGTACATGGTAACACAGACTGGAGGGAGAATTTTTCAAACGGATGACCCTGTGCATGGTATGCCCTTCAGATAATAAGAGCGACCATGTTTCTGTACAGCCACTCTAACCCTTCCATTGAAGCCCATTTACACTCCCCTTTATTGAATATCGAGTGCTGCACTAAAAATAAGTTTCATCAGATGTTTTATTTTATGATGGTAGATAGTGATAAAATACACGAGACTCGTTGCCGCTTTTTGAATTTCCGTCGTCCTCCTTTCCGACCTCTGGTTCCTCCCTCACTAATGAATGATTGACCACCTTGATTATGAACCACATCATCGCTTGATATGTTCGGAATAACTGACCGTGTTGGGAGACTACTCCATGTCGAAATCACACGCCCATCCGAGTCGATACTGGACTCGGAGCTGTCGCAGTTCGTCCAGGATACGCTTCGGTCCACTGCAGCATTCAAAGTGCACCTGCAGTCCGCCAGTCCTCTGGCGAGCAGTCTTACACCACCATGCCACAAAGTCAGGCACTGTACGTACGTCGCACGATGCCTCGAACTCATCATCTACGTCCTCTCCAAACTCTACAAATGCCAGGGTGATCTTTGACAGTGCAGGAAGAAGGACATTGACTGACCCACGTCGCTGGTGAAGTAGTGGGAAAACGATGGTTGTAGTGTATCCGGTCATCTCCTGCAGATGTTCTACTCTGTCCAACCCCACCAGAAACTGGACCAGTTCGTCTCTCCACAGTTTTATCATGTCTTTCGCCCCGAACAGCGACAGGTTCAGCGTGTCGAACCCACCCTTGTCCTCATACACCATCTGCAATGCCCGTGTCAGTATGCTAAATATCTCGACCACAACTCTCTGTCTCTCTTCGTTCTGGGGACCGACCAGCGCAAATGCTAGATCCAGATTCACAATGCATTCACCCTCATCCTCCTCCGTCACACCGCCTTCATTGACTCTGATCACCAGTCCGACCACAGAAGGATGAACAAGCAGACTTCTCCGTCCCTCATGGTTTTTCATCGTCCCCCTTGGCGTCCTCAAGATCCCTTCCATGTGCTCACTCCGTCTCCTCCTCTCTCTCATCCAATCGCCCAGTGTCATCGCTGCATTCACATTGTTCGCTCTATTACACCCCATCATCAGCTTGCACTCTCCCGGTACCGCTAGTTTCTCCAAAAACCTACAACATTCCATCAGTGTCCCTCTCAACTCGACATATTCTAGTTTCTTGAGAATGACGTTGATTTGTGATGTTTCTGTCGAGACTTCCGGTGAGAACACGGAACGAAGGACGAGGGTGTGCAGAAGGGGAGTCTGACGAACGATGGACAGCCAGGACCAGACGCTCATCTGGTATGTGTCTTCAAGATCAGTGATCTGGAGCGTGGTAACGGAGGACAGGTAAGGGAGCGGCGAGAGGATGCACAGGGAGACCGTGGATAATGAAAGATATTCCAATTTCGGTGCTTTACCTCTAAATGTCCTTTCCGACAATTTCATCGAACCACCATCGGACCCTTCTCCTCCGAAAGAACTTCCTCCTTGGCTACCGATTAATATATCACTTCCAGGAGTAATATTCCTCCTTATAAGACTCTTCACTGCTAAACTCTCCAGCGCCGGTGCTTCCTCTCCCACCAAAATATCTATAAATCGTCTCCACTCTTCCTTCGTTTCAATCGTCAAATGCAACTTCCTTATCCTCTTCAGATCAATCAGCACTATCCCCAATATGCTCATCCCACCACCATCCCAATTTATACTGGGAAGCCGTGTAACAGTCGCTGAACTTGAACCAAGTCCGACGACGTCTATCGTACATTCTCCACTTCTCTTCAAATTCTCCATTATCCACCTAGGTCCTTCTCGGAGATCAAGCGTGCGCGCCCATAGTAACGGTTCGTCCAATGCTACGCAGCGCCAGAAGTGACACACTTGGGAGACTTTGCGTGGGGACCTTGTATCCACTGTGATCACGCCTCGTGGTTTTCCTGTTCTTAGCGATCCCGATGATGTTGGCGATGAAGAAGGAGAGATGAGCAGTAAGAATATAGCACTCAGCAATTCTTGTGGTAGCCTATTTACAAATACTTTATGAGGATCCATATTGTGTTCTCTTTTCGCGCGCACTTCTGGTGATGGTGGTACGAGAAAAACCTTGTTGAGATGGGATGTGTTTTGTGAGGATTGCAGGTCTAGTCTCGGTCCATAGACCAGGGACGGGATCGGTGTGGACGTTGATAATGACGATGATGAGAGTGGAGACACTGAAGTTGTTGGTACAGACGGAGAAACCAAGCAGGGCATAGCAGGAGAACGATTCAATGCCACGGAAGACGCTGAGGTAACATGTACATTGGTGGATGTCGGCGTTGCAAAGGTCAAAGTCGATGCCCGGATTTTTTCTTTCGGCTGCGCAGAGATGTCTGTTGAAGGCTGGGCCATCGCCATCCTTTCAATACCTCGTCTTGAAGGCCACAATGAAGAACATGATGTATTCACTCCGTCTTTGACCTCATCATACAAACTCGGATCATTGGACGGCGGGTTATGGCTTCCCCACAACATTGCCTCTGCTGTCATGGGTGATGGAGACGCAGGCTGAGCACCAGGTCGTGTGGGTGTTGGCAGTGACAGTGATAATACATCAGGTAGTGGTCTGACACGTACAGCAGTGATAGCAATAGCAGCAGAATTTTGGCCTGGAATGGCAGGTAAAGGTCTGTAGCTTGAAGCTCGTGCAGTTGAGGGGACCGAAGACTGCAAGTCCAAATCCTCATCTGGATTGAGATAAACATGCCTCGGTCTTGTCATACCACAGAAGAGATAATCGCTGTTTCACAGTTATCCGTCAAAAACGAGGAGAGCTCGCACTAATCTGATATCGTCCGATTGATTATACTTATCTTTTCACAAAACCCAACAAATACAAAGAATCAGGCGCTCAAATTGACAGCACAATGATGGACACATGCTGAGTTATCAGACCAAAGTGGATAAGATTAGAATAAATACAGTGATGTACAGCCATGAACAAATCAACGCAAAAGGAAAGCAAAGGGAAACAGAGAAAGGCAACGTGTTCATCTGGTTCCCACCGATGAGAATTCTAGATGGAAATAAGTTTGGATGAGTCATAGAAGAATAAACCCAGGACACGTACTGGTAACTGATTTCGTGCCCTCGGAAATCGCGTGCTTGGAGAGTTCACCCGGAAGAATCAAACGCACAGACGTCTGGATCTCGCGCGAGGAAATCGTAGATTTCTTGGAGTATGACGCAAGTTCTGACAAGAATTAATGGGGAAATCCAGAGATGAAGGGGAACATACTGGAAGCTTCGGTTGCAATACGTTCGAAAATATCATTGACAAAGCTGTTAAGGATGGCCATTGCCTTATTGGAGATACCAGTATCGGGGTGCACCTGCTTAAGCACTGCGGAACGCGATTAGCGGTTTTTCCGGTTTTGTGACAGAGATACTCACCCTTATAGATGTAAGAAGAGTAGGTCTCCTTGCGAACCTTCTTGCGCTTCTTCTTGTCACCCTCAGCACCAGAGGCTGCGACCTTCGAAGTCTTCTTCGCAGCCTTGCTTGCCTCAGAGGATTTGACAGGAGCCTTAGAAGCGGTAGATGCAGGAGCTTTGCCGGCAGTGGAGGCAGGTTTTGGGGGCATTTCGAATATCAAAGTTGGATGAATGCGCAGGAGGACAAGCCGAGTACATAAATACAGACGCGTCGCTTTGTCTGTATTTGCACAAGACTCAAGCTGTTGATTGGAACGCGTGATACTCACGTGACTAAGCAGTACGGTGTGATCTACACAAATACACATAAATACGATTGCACCCGGCGCTACGCGATTGAGCGCTACATTCCCATGTCTGGTAAAGGAAAATCTGGAAAATCTTCTGGTGGCAAGGCAAGCTCCGATTCAAAAGCGCAGTCGCGATCTTCGAAGGCGGGTCTCCAGTTCCCTGTCGGTCGTGTCCACCGTCTGTTGAAGAAGGGAAACTATGCGCAACGCGTGGGTGCTGGGGCACCAGGTCAGTTATATTGCCGTTCATAAAACTCACGTTAAGACATGATGTAGTGTACCTCGCTGCTGTGCTTGAATACCTTGCTGCCGAGATCCTCGAGCTTGCCGGTAATGCTGCTCGAGATAACAAAAAGCAGCGTATCGTGCCTCGACACCTCCAACTTGCTATCCGAAATGACGAAGAGTGCGTTCTTCGGCCATCCTGGCATTTAGGCAGACTGTTGATTGCATCTCTTTCAGGCTTAATAAGCTTCTCGGTAATGTTATCATCTCACAGGGTGGTGTAGTCCCTTACATTTCCCCCGTACGGTTTTCATCTACAATATCTGGATGGTGTTCTGACTGGTGTTGTTCATAGGAACTTTTACCTCAGAAATCTTCCAAAGGCAAGAAGGACGAAGGTGTTAGCCAGGAGCTGTAGATCGTTTTATATCGTTTGTTAAACTGTATTTGTACTATGTTTTCATGAAATTAACATACGTGGGAATGTATGCCTATTCACGTGTAGTGCCTTTGGACACGTCGGTACGCAGGTCGACCTTTGTGGTTTGTCTTCTCGCAGCATTTGAACATGGCAAAAGATGCAAAAAACAGTTCAAACGCACGCCAACGAGCAACATCGGAGCCTCCAGATAGACCAACAGGCCCTCTTTCAGTCCCTGTCTCTTCAGCCGACCGCGACACTGTCAAGGTCAATAATTACAATGTTACAGAATTGAAAAATGCTTGCGATGATTCTGTCAAACGTGTGCGTTGCTTGACTCTGTTTACAAGAAACTCCCTTACTCGAGGTGGTTCCTTTTGAAAGTACCTTTCCCGACCAGACTTGTTCAAGCAAATTCATTTCCATACCGACGTCAGACTCGGTTTAGGCTGGCTATCTGTCTTCGTGGCTGGCGGTACAGCACTCTACGGATACAAAGTCGATTTTGAGAAATCGAAACCTGTGATCTGGTTCGGTGTCATCATGTAAGTGCATTCGGATAGTATGTATATTATTGTGCTGATGGTCGGGATACTTTGTAGGTATTTTTTGTTGACATCAATACAGACGTTGTATGCGTATTTCGTAGAGGGAGATACGGTCTTCGTAGGAAAGAGGAAGATGTTTTCCAAACGTGTGAGTAGATCCTTTTTTTTGGCAGCCGAAAAGTTTTACCCCTCTTGCTCTTTTTTTCATCATCTAACATCCGAACCAATCCTGTATTTTTTTTTAATAATTAGATAATAACCGAACGCATCACACTCTCGTCCAAAACACAACCTGCACATAAAATCAAACCTTCACCATCCAACAACAACACAAAATCAGTACCACCAGCGTACATGCTCTCCATTTCTTATGTCCGTTCCACCAATGCCGGAAAATCGCTTTTGGCAAGAGGAAAAACAAAAGTGGAGCAAAGTTATACTTTGTTTTTCAACGAGCATGGTACCATGGATCAAGAGGCTTTCGAGAAGTGGGTAGGGGAGGCCGTGGAAAGGGTCATGGATAATAAAAATGCTTGATTTGTGACTCGGAGTGTTTGTCTTTCCATTCTTCTTCACTTGGTTGGTTGTTTTGCTCATCTCTCATTTCTTTTACAACGTCTGGAGTAGGTGTATAAATACATGAGATAATAAGGAATATCAGAATTGCAGGACTCGAAACGAATCTGAGAGCCCATAGAAGCGATCCATAAGAAGTGACCCATAGACCTTCCCAGCATCGATTCGCACTTTAACCTGAGCGTAAAAGATATCTTCCCGGGCACAAAGCCTCCTGTCTCCATAATAAACTGGCGATCGAGTAGGATTGTCTTACGGGGATCCCCATCGACGTCTATTCCGCTGGACAAGTTGTCTAATAAACTGAGTCTACGATTATTGTTCTAAAGACATGATACTCCACATCGACTACATGATTATATGGAACCTGGAGTCCCAGGGATTATGGACGTTGGTTAGTTCACAGCTTAGATTCTTTCGCAGCAACCCGGCCTCTACCATGGAATCCCCAACCAATTTGTTTCGCTTGGACAATACCAACACCCAGTTCATCAGCCATCTTCCATACAAGTCCAGGGTTCTTTTGGAACTGTCTTCCAACGATAATAACATCTGCTTGACCCTTTTCCAAAACTTTTTCGGCAATAGGACCGCTACCCAACCCACCAACAGCACCGACGAGAATTTTGTCCCCAACGGCCTCTTTAACAGCACCTGCAAAATGAGCTTGGTACGCTTCACCCACGATCATACGTTGTCGACAGTCGATTCCGCCTGAGGAGACATCAAGGAAGTCGACACCATGCTCAGCTAGGATAGGCGCAAGCCGAACGGTATCCTCTGTCCTCCATTGAGGATCATTAGGCGCAACTTGCTCCAACCATTCGGTAGCCGATACACTACGGACAGTCATCAACCAATCGTCATTCCCAAACTTGTTAAGTATCACTTACCGGACAAATAGTGGCATTGACTGCGGGATAACGCTTCGTACAGCGTCGACAACTTCAATCAGTAATCTGATGCGGTTCTCAAAGCTTCCTCCGTATTCATCAGTTCTCACGTTGCTTCCTGGGCTCAAGAACGTCGACAATAGATACCCATGAGCAGAGTGAACCTCAATAACATCGAAACCAGCCCGGACAGATCTGACGGCAGCATCCTTGAAGGCCTGAATGACATGAGTGATCCCCTCCTTTGTCAATTCCTTCGGCTTGGGGTAGTCCTCAGTAAATGGGATAGTGCTGGGGCCCCATACGCTATCAGGCCAACCGCGCTCACGCGAGTTCGCACCAGTCGTTGAAGGGCCAGGAATGAAGGGAGCGAATGTGGAAGCTTTACGACCAGCATGTGCGAGCTGGATCCCAATTTTCTGGGATTGAGAATGCGCAAATTCAACAATTTTGGAAAGATTCTCGATATGCACATCTGACCAGAGCCCAACATCTTCCGGGCTGATACGCCCTTCTGGGAGAACGGCGGTTGCCTCAACAAATGTGAGGCCTGGCCCACGAGAGATTATCCCTCCAACTGCATGTGAAGCCAGTTAGAGATGGGGTAAAAAGGAAAAGAAATGAGCTTACGATGTGCCATGTGCCACGCATGTATGAACCCATCTTCGGCTGAGTACTGGCATAGTGGAGAAACCTATGAACGACTCTTGAGCTTCAGGCAGGGAGATGGGAGAAGAATATGCTCACAAAGATACGATTGTGGAAGTCAACACCACGTATTTTGAGGGGTTTGAAGAGCATTGGGATTGTTTGCCCATTTGGCTGAGGATCGACAGCAGTTCCAGAAGGTGGATTCTGATGAGGTGTGTAGAACGATACACCAGGTGCAGGGTCGTTGTATTCGCGGGACATGGAAGGGAGAATGGATGTTCTACTGAATGGGCCAACACCTATTTTATACGCCCGGCTCGTTGACTTTACAAAGTAGCTTATTGAGTCAATGTAAATGTATATGATGATGCAATCATTCTTGAACTTTTTTCTTACAAAGCTGTTGGCAACATCAGTCAGAATTCTAACGTCATCGTGATGAACATACAAGAATGGCAACA
>Ga0153987_1000161_pt1 | contig 24031 bp, 18 predicted proteins | sample TSNC071MetaG_FD_102279 | JGI IMG/M metagenome (GOLD analysis project Ga0153987, IMG submission 102279) | Attine ant fungus gardens microbial communities from North Carolina, USA - TSNC071 MetaG | ecosystem: Host-associated > Fungi > Mycelium > Unclassified | place: USA: North Carolina, William B...
TACAAATCTCACTCAGAAGACAATCCAGAAATGCCATGAGAGCTACAAGTCATCTGGCACGACGAATGGGAGTCATCGTCCTCAATCGAATAAATTGGCCCCCAGGAATTTCTCACAGAAAGAAACTCGGATAAATCCAATAGCAAGCTCAAGGAGGATCCTCGGGAGAATCCGTCCGCAAATGAATGGAACATAACACAAGTGTCATTAGGGACAGATAAATATGTCAATCTCCACCAGAGCCTGAGAATACTCATGCACATTCGTCCTGAGCACCAGCCAGGGCGATGCCTCCGAGGATGGATGCAGTACTTGGAAGACATGTCGTGCTGAAGCAAGCACTCTGAATCAATCTAGAGGACGGGAACGTAGACGAAGGGACGGGAAAGCTCTGCCAGGCCCGAACTTTTGTGTCCTCAGATTGTTCGAGGAAAAGCGGATACAATGTTCCCACGTTGTAAAGCACGGATACTGGAATTTTTTGATTGACAGTCAGGTCAAATGTCGACCTCCAGACAATCAACATCTGGTTGAATGATGAGATTCTGGGATGTTTTGGACATTTCCAGCCCTCAGAAACACTGGATCTTCTTGTCTGACTCCCTAGAACATGGAGTGGGTGAGCCTGTAAAATTGAGTACAATATTTATGATCAGACTATGTCTGAACATGGATTTTTTTGAATCAACAATTGATTACGTGGTGTATGTATACGGTCTGTGGTAGCCTACTGCTTGCAGGGGCCTAGCCCTCTAATAAATATTACGTAGGTGAGGTCCTGTGTGTTCATGGTGGCTCTCGCACATGGGGTGATGGAATGACCAAAGTGAGATAGTCAGGTCCCTCCTTTCGCATATCTTGGGCAGGCTTCGTTTCGCTTGTCTTCTTTGTGACAAAAAAAATCTCGGCCCCTGGTGGCGGATGCAGAAACGGCTGAAGCCCAGGTTCCTCGGGATGCAGTAAGGAGATAGGGATTCGGGTTTTCCGAAGGTGGCTGTTCCCGGTACTGGTAAGCTTCCTTCCTCGCATATTAAAAGGGGAACAGCGGAAAACTGAAGTCAGTTCCTTGTAGACTAGTTTCACGAGTGCTGCTTCGATGGTTTGTCTATAATTACCAACTTATTCAAAGGGAGCGTTCAAATACAGAGGGGCGTACATGGTCCTCGGTCTACGTCAAGTACCGATTTCCTGCCAAACCACAGAGGGAGTCTTGTGTCTGGACCAACACAGAAGCGCCCGTCCTCTAATGGAATCACCAGCCTCCAAGAAACACTTTGAAGGACTGCGGTCAACGGATTTCGCTGCAAGATGACACAGTCCATCTACATTGAAGACACGTCTGCGCTCTGTGTGGTAAAGAGATTGTCATTAAAACTAGGCATGTCAGGATAAAGATGTGACTTACACCCTGATGTGCAGCTGAAAAAAGTTGGAAGGGGGATGCGCTATAGAATGCACGCCTCGACGTCCAAAAAAAGCAAAGACCCAACACGTGCCATATCTGTTGCACAGCCTTTGTGATCCGGATCGATCGTAATGATGACAAATCACGTAACTACTGTGGATACCAATTAAGGGACAACATTGTCTGAATGTAGTAGTGGGTAGATGAATGTAATGAATGTAGATCGACAATCTGGTATTGTTAAATCAGCGCCAGAGAAAAGTCTATGATTCTATAGAGGGCGAAACCAAGATGCAAATACACAAAAATTGTGCAAAACTACCACCAAAGTTACAATCCTAGCCCAAATGCTTAGATAGCGACGTACAGTAGACTCGAGGCGAGCTCCACAGTGCACACTACGCATGTACACAGAAAAACAGCTTCAACACACCATCATCGATGGAATAAAAAGATGGAAAAAGGCGACAGGAAGCAGACAGCAACATATGGATAGGAGGAAAAATAGATAACATGAATCGAAAACCAAGAGAAAGGTAGCCCACATGCGCCACTCATAGTCTCGGCAGCAATCAGTATCACTACAATAACGCTCAACGACCGCCGCCCCTCTTGCTTTTCCAAACACCGGATCCAGTTCCAGTTTTTGTAACAGTAGTAAACCCATCTTCATCCTTTCGCAATTCTTTATCCCTGTCTTTATCCCTTAACGACTGAGCTGGCGTCGAAGTCTTATCAAGAAGACCATTGCCCGGTCCTCTAGGGGCGCCATTGGCTGCCGCCTCAACTTTTGCACGTTCGCGTTCTCTCCATCCACCACTTCCACCTCCGCCCGAGGCACCAGGTCTATACTTGGCAGGTCCAGGGCTCCCCGGTCTTGGTAAAGGTTCAGCAGCGGACGCAGCTAAAGACCGGGGTCCACCAGCCCCAGAAGGACTTCGTCTCCACTCCATTTCTGTAGCGCTCGTCCCGCGATTAGCAGGCATCCCGCGACCGGAACTAGATTGAGATGCTTTCGCGGCAGCAGCATCATCTAAACGCCGCTGCTGGCGACGTTCTTCTGCTTCTTGTTCCCTTTGACGTTGGAAATTGGCCTGTTCCATGGCTTCTTGGCGCTCCTTGTCGCGCTGTGCACGTTGAGCAGCGGCTTCTTCTTCGCGCTTTTTGCGAGCTGCTTCTTCGACTGCGAGACGTGCTTCCTCTTCGAGACGGAGACGCTCTTCCTCAGCACGACGAGCTATGAAGCAAGATGAGATGACACAGAGCAGAGATGAAATGAGAAGGTCACACCTTCCTCTCGTTCACGTTCCTCTTCCTCCTTAATCCTCTTCTCCTCCTCCTCCTCCTCTCTACGTGCCTTCTCCTCCTCCCAAGCCTTCAACACCTGTTCCCTCCTCTTCTCCTTCTCAACGTCAATTTTCTTCCTTGCAGCCTCCTGCTTCTTCTTGTATGCTTCTTTCTTCTTTTCCTCAACGACACCCTTCCAAATCTTATGATCCTCAACCATCCTCTGCAACCTTGTCTTAGTCTCAAGATCTTGTGTGTGTGCAAGTTTCGACGTTTCAAAACGTTCCCGCTTAATCAATTTGAACGTCTCTTTATCCTGTGCTTGTTGGTTGAAGTAATCTTGTCCGAGGAGAGATTGTTCCTCTTTGCGGTAAGCACGTTCCAGATGGTCCATGTGTTTTGCGGTGACTCGAAGTCGTTCGTTCGTTTGGAATTTTTCTTTCTCTAGTTGAGCAACTTGCATTCCAATTAAATTCTCAGTATCATAGTCGTCAAGTTTCTAGTAACACAGTCATGATTGTGAGTAAATGTAAGAAGAAACCGATATTGGCATTGATACTTACTTGGATATCATTCGCCTTCAAGATACCTTTGACAACCAAAGTCTGCGCAAACTTTTTAGCCTCGTCCTTCCTCACGGCCGCGATTTGCTTCTGGGCCAGCTCAATCTCCCTCTTTCTCGCTTCCTCCCTTTGTCTCTTATTCTGCTCCTCCTTCTCTCTTGCCTTGATCTCTGCCCTCCTACTACTTTCCTCTTTCTCTTTCCTAACTGTCAGTTCTGAAAGAAGCTCGCGACGACGAGCCACAAGAGCACGTTTAGTTTGAAGCGCTTTCCTCTCGGCTTCAACTTGAACAAAAAGGGTTTTGAGCTTTTCCTCTTGAGAAGGTTTAGGGCCGTCAAGAAGGAGGACAACATCATGCAGTGAGCGAGCGATTCCGCTCAGGCGAGTATGCACATTCTCTGCCAACGAAGGCTGAATAGTAGTCTCGCGTGACTGACCCCCGGAGGAAGAAGCGATGGGGAATTGAGACTCGTCACCTGAAACAGCAAATGCATCATCGATGAAGGTTATACTGCCATCCTTATGATCGACCCTGATATTCAGCTCTCCACGTCGTGCACATCCCATGATGTACGCTTCAATCTCTTCTGCGTTAAACACTGATTTCTCTCCCTCTTCTGTTGCTTCAAATTTCAGAGGTTGAACGAGTTCCAAAAGAGTAGCAATTTTGACATTGGAGTAGACTTGAGAAAGTTGATTCAGGAGACGAGAGAGGAGGGCACGTTGTAGAAGAGGAAGATAAGGAGAATAAGCGGAATCCGTAGAGAGGGTTTGAAAAAGAGGTGCGATGGAAGAACACAGAGAGAGAGGGTCAAATGTAACTTCAAGAACTTGGTAGAGTGATTTGATGGACGAGGGGGAGAGTTTAAGAACGCCACGCGAGAGCTAGAGACAGGGTAATAATCGACGATCACAAGTACAAAAAATCACCTACCGCATCCTTCAATAAACCGGCGCGAGTAGGCACGCGGACGAGGCCGAGTAGAGCGCTCAAGCGCGCATTTCTGCCTTTGAGCTCCTCTACCTCCTCAACCTGCAAACCAACTGGGACTGCAAGAGCACTGACAAGGACTTTACCTGCAAGTCTGCTCATTTCTCCGTCCGACTTACCGCCAATAGAAGTCACAATAGCATGATATTTTCCCCATGCTGCAGCATGATAAAGGGCATTGCCAGACACAAGAAATATTTTAGTGAGTTTTTCGTAATAGTTTGCCATCATGGCAGGACGAGGTGCCTTTTTCGCCATTGTGAGGAGGTTATGAACATCTTCTACGGAACGAAAAGCTTCTTGCCAAAGTTCCAATTCAACAGATGCATTGAGCTGAGCGAAGCGTGTGTCAAGGTGATGTTGTAAAGTATCGGGATCCGAAAGATTGATAGAGTGCTGTTGGTAGGAATACTTGGCTGCGTTGGTTAGATGAGTACGGAGCGTCTCGCAGAGACGACGGAACTCGGCTTTCCGACTGTACTTTATACAGAACTTGAATGCCTGCTGGGCAATTTGCTACATATGAATCAGGACTATGGCTCCAAAGACCGATGCTAAGGAAAGTGTACCTGGTAAATTACCTCAAGCCGTACGTTGTTTTTGAGAGTCTCCAGGGACATGCGATAGCTCTCCCAAAGAAATCTGAGCCATGGGGTGACAACTGCTCTGTCAGTGCGGTCTTTGTTCTGGTCACCACTGACGGCTCCGAGGAGGATGCTCTCAGGAGTTTCACTGGCCTCGAGATCGTCGATTTCAACTGCCACAGCAGCCTGTTGCTGTGCTTCCTTCACTTTTTCATCCGCGAGACCAAGTAAGCGGATGATAACGATCTCAATGCTCTTTGCATTTACGTTCTGTGCGATGTTTTTGTACTGCATTAGCCCCTCTTTGACCGTGCGGCCCTTGCGCATTTCGACACAAAGCTCGATGAAACGAAACATTATCGGCTCGAGAGAGATAAGTGGTGTGGATCTGAAACGCTTCGAGGAAAAAGTTTCGGTGAGCAATTGTAAAGCTGCATGCGATTGCCCGACCGAGACGAGCCCCTCGGCCTGGCGTAACACCGTTTCAGGTTTGGAAAACGGTGCCATGATACCTGAGATATAAGAGATTTTCAGACAGTGTGGTCATTGCCATGGCTGGCAGCGCGCTTACTGACTTTGGACGGTGCGCAGGTCGTGCGGGACAATGATCTCACCCGCTGTATAGATCAAGAATTTAGTTTGATGATTCTTTAGGGCAGGCTTACATAATAAATCATTCATTTTGTTTGAAAAGGAAGTTTAATTATAAATCAACCGTGTGGCATTTAAAAAAAATTCACCGTGTGGCGAGGTCATAATTTGCCCGCGGACTGCCATCGCGCCCCACGTAATAGATTGATGACTTAAAAAAAAGACTATGTTGTCCCAAACAGATAGTTCTCAGACAGATAGCTGACGATTCTGATTATATCTACTCACTCCCATTTGACGGAAGGTATAGGTCAGGGTTAAAGTCCACGAAACCTTTTCTGACCTCTCGATTTTTCGAAACGGAGCTCAAAATCCACACTCATTGATATGATTTATCAAATAAATTGTTCCACCGGCTTCTTGAGAACCACAGTAGCGCTGTACTGTTTGATGATTTTGTGCGTCCTTAGACAACAGCATAAGCATACAACATCAAACTCCGCATCACAAAAGACACAACAGGCAAGGCATTGGATTCCCACGTTCGAAATGACTCATGGATGGACATTGCATCGCTTCTGGCAAGTACATACATAGGACACTGCGTACGTAGAGAGAGAGAGACTTAGGCACCGAAGCCGTACAAAGTGCGACCAGAGCGCTTGAGAGCGTAAACCACGTCAAGAGCAGTGACAGTTTTACTACAAAAGAATGAGTCGAAAGCAACAGGGGCAACATCTGACTCACCGTTTAGCATGTTCAGTGTAAGTAACAGAATCACGAATGACGTTCTCGAGGAAGATCTTAAGGACACCACGGGTCTCTTCATATATGAGACCAGAGATTCGCTTGACACCACCACGGCGAGCAAGACGACGGATAGCAGGTTTTGTAATACCTGGAACACCATCATTGGGACATCCTTTGTATGTCAGACGAACAATCAGGCGAACCTTGAATGTTGTCACGAAGAATTTTGCGGTGGCGCTTAGCACCGCCCTTGCCGAGACCCTACAGCGTTCAACACAGCGAGTTCCACCAAAAGTACGACGGCAAAGTCAGCACATTATCATTGCTGTAGTAGACCTCGACTAACCTTACCACCTTTTCCACGTCCAGACATGACGAATGTGAGTTATCGAGGGTGTTGAGTATTCAAGTGTGGCACCGAAAGCGAGGTCGAGGAGATGGTTGCTGATAGAAGCTATGGCAATGTAGTCACGCGGTTTTAATTGCATGTTTGGTTCTATTGACGCGACTATCTATTCATGAAACAACAAACCAATTAAACCAATTTAAATCGAAATTCAAGCTTGACTTGGAGTCTGCTCCTTCACACGCCCAATCAAGACACTATTCCTCTTCGCGAAATCATCACAGTGATCTACCAAGTCTTTGGACTCCGTCCGACGCGCCGCGTCGTGGACTGCGATAGCGAAACAGAACAGTAAGTATTGATCTCAGGCAAAACGACGATCACATACTGATGTCGAGCTTAAATGGATCAACCATCTTGAGCTTGATAATCATGTCCTGCATAACACGTTGCGCATCCGACATCTCCCAATAATGTGCCAACAAGAGAAACTCGAGTGCTAATTGGACACGATTGTCACCTTCCCTGCTCAAATCAGGCTCTTCAGACGTGTAGGCATAATCTACAATCTGATTGATGGACGCTCGCGTATTAGACACATATCAGACTTACCAAGTAGTAATTCCACACAGCGCCTAGAATATGATTCATCCATGTGAATAACAGTCACTTGAGGATCAGAGAACAACTTCATGAAGAAGGAGCTATATGCAGCTAGATACGTGCGGTGTGCAACCAACGGTTGATCGTCGACTGAATTAAAGCTGAAATTGATGTCAATGCAAATCCCATTTCTCCGCATGCGATTTAGATTGCTATAGAGACCCATTTGACGATCTTCCTCGGTGGCGAGCACAACGGTTGACTCAATCTCCTTTCCATAATCGATTGTGACAGCACCTCCAGCAACAAGAAGACACTGGAAAGGTTTGATGAAAACCCTCGGATACTGGAGGTACCCTCGATCAATATCGCTATTGAGTAAAATATGTTCGGCCATTTTCCAGCTCCAATCTCCCATAGGCGTCATGTGTGGCACTTCAGTGTTTAGAAACAGTGCAACTTCGTCCACACTGCATTTCTGCAGGAAGGGTTTGGCTTCATCAGTGTGTTGATCCAGCCACGTATAGGTCTGCTCAAGTTGATCAAGAAAGATGCTGCGGCAACTCATGTCAAGCGCTCGAACCACTTGTGTCACCAATACAACAAGATGTTTTACCTGTAATTTTCGTTAGCATCACATATTTTCCGATAGGATCTACCTACAACTTCCTCAGCAGTCGGAACGCTCAAGCCCGGGTGGACCCTGATCAGATCTGGATGAGGTTGGAAACGAGGCTTATAAGACGCCCGCTGTGTCCATGCAATTGGAACGAACTCTGAACGAACTAGCTCGTTGGGTGACACTATTGCAGGCAACTGGTGGGTGATATATTTGTTGTAGTCAGTAGTGCCAAGTGGTCGAGGTACGAGATGTCGAGAGATAAAACGAAAATCGTCCAATGTGGAAACTTTATCTTGATCGAAAGCAGTGAGTCGTTCCGGCAATTCCTCTCCCCAGTACCAGAATAGAATATCCGCCCTTGCTATCCTCTCTCCATTGATATCACCTCCTGTGTTATGAAATACCTCAACACAGGTTCGAAACATTTTCAGATTAAGGTCGTATTGTCTCATCAACCCATGGCTTTCCAGCTGTTTCTGGAATTTGGCAAAGACTGGATGAATAAAATACTCCGAGCTGGGCCCAAATGCTGCTATGAACAGTTCATCACGAGAACAGTAGAGCGTATTAGAATCTCGCATCCTCCGCTGCGAGTTTGGAACCGGGATACCCTCCTTGTTTGGCGTGTAATCAAAAAGAACCTTTCGGAGAAGATCTCGATATGGCTCGTCGTGGTCTGGCTTGAGTTCAGGTGGGATGTCAAGAAGTGTCCGGATTGGAGGTGGCACCAAACCCATTTCGGTAAGCACAAAATCATATCCAACAAGATTTTTAGCAGCAAAGGGACCAATGGAATTGACGGTCACAGTTTTTGGAAGCATCAGAACTTCTCCAGCCGGCAAATAAGAACCATCAGCAACCCTCCAGATTGGTATCGATTTTCTGTATCCTGGATACCTTAAAAAATAGGGCCGCTTCCGCTTCCGCCAGTCTGATCGGATCCACGAAAAGATCGCCGGGCGTGTCTTCGAATCCAAGGCATTGAACATATTGGTAATCTCAGCCTTGTCTCTATGGAGTATAGTCGTCAAGACAGCACTGAGGACCAATGGCGAAGGAGGCAGAGCGTGTTGTAGATCGGGGGATAAATTTGCTACATTGACGACTATGAGCCCCATCCGTGCCAGAGCTCGACTAACGTCAGGTTGCTTCGAAAAGTTGGCGAGAATAGCAGATGTTTTACAAAAAGCAAGCGAGAGGAAGTGACCCGCTTTGAGGGTTGGTATAAGCGGATATTTCAGTAGAGCACTGGTTGATATTTGAAGCAGGGGGAAGATCTGCCAAAAGGAAGAGATCCATTGTTGCTTGTCGGCGTCGGCATTTTGTAATTCATCTGAAGGGCTTATACGATCATTCAGGAGATCCTTTATATTGCCTGCATTGATGGGCTTGACATTGAGACCAACAATTGTCAGAAGTTTCGTGTAATCGAGTGCACGGTGTACGAGACGATCTGGATTGAAAATTCTTACTTCAAGAATTTCGCGAGGGACAGCATAGAACGTCGTTGTTAATGTGGCGAAGCCAAATTTTGTGAAGGTCTCGTCATCAAGTGGGAGCAATGGTAGCCCAGACAAACAATCGAGCGGTTCATCATCAGCAGATAGGAAGTCTATCAGCTCTTGCAACTGCTGGCGATCAATACTAGAAACAGAGAAATGCTCCGGATGATCTGAAAGTTGTTTGTGTAGATACTTTGGTGTGACGAGCGAGAAATGACGACTATTTTGCTTTTTCAATCGTTTGATGACCATTGGAGAAAGCTGTACGATATCAACTGGTTTGAGACCTTCAAGGACGGCCACTACGACCCGAGGAATTCTGATGGCGAAGCGTGCGACACGAGGGGGGTGGACGACTGGGTGGAACTGACCTCGAAATACTGTGTAGGCTGAATCTTCACCCATTGCCATTTGGTAGACGGCATTCCCCACAAGAGTCGATATATCGGTCGACATGTCTTCCAGTGCAACTTCAGATTCTCCGGGCCAATAAGGACTGTTGTCTGCAACCGATGCACGATCTTCCAACATATGAAGATATAAGATGGGTAGAACAGCAGTCAAAAGCCAGCGATTATACAGATTCTCCGGATCCTGAGTCTCGTCGAGTCTGATTGACGCCATATCAGGTGTGAGGATGAATGGGCACGAAACATGGACAGGAAGGTCAACTGTGATCAAATATGGAATTGTTGAAAATAATGAATGAACCTGTCCAGGGCTTGAATCTAGTTGTACAGCAATATGGACGACAGCAGAGTCCAAGGGCATATAAAGTCTGTGAAGCGAGGCTAAGGCAGGCGGTGACATGGTTCTCGCATTCAGCGTTAATACTCTCCATTCGTGGTCCTGTTGGATTGACGCTGGATTGCTGATGGTGACCGTGTGAGCTCTAACATCGCCAGAATGGCAAAAATCCCTTTTGATAGAATTCATACGCCACTGAAGTCGAGAATCAGGCATCTGCTGAGTAGATCGACGTTGTTTTGGCCGGTCATATAGAGCTATAGAGTCAAGAGGTGAAAAAAGCAGACACATAGGGGCAAATGACTTCAAGTCCGAAGATAAATTCTGTAACGACGCTGTTCTTTTGAAAATAGGATTCACATCGGGTGAATGAACGCTCGCACGCAGGGGAAGGCGGAAAATAGTCTAACTCATCGTCATAAGCCAATCATTAATGATCAATCGGAGAAATATACCCCATTATAAAAAAATTCTTGAGAGGGATCTTCGGGTAGACAGAATCCGAACAAACCAATAAGAGGTGCAAGATGATCACCGTATGACCTACATATCTTAGATTAGGAAAAAATCGGTGACAGCTACTATTTGAATTATTCACCTCCAAACAGCAGAAAGAGGCAATTGAAGAATCGCTTTGTCGATGGACATGTAGGCTTTGCAGGGATTAAAGAACCAAACTTGGTCTTGCGATATGATCATAGCAAACTGAAAAGGATTCGTGAGTCACAGCTCAAACATGAACAAAAATGGACGTCAGCACCTCTGTAATATGGAAAACGGATAGAGCACCATGCCCGTAACGACCGACCAATGGTCTGTTGTCTCTCTGAGTACTGCAATAGTGTAGTATTCGAAGCAAATCACTCTCGGTAAAATTGCCATTGTGTTGAACCACGAGTGTTGGTGAATTCTGGAGCTCATTGCACCGTGGAGAGAGCAAGGCCTCTGTTGGTCCACATGCATCATCAAGAAGAATGTTGACTTCTGTTGCACAAGCGTCCGATGCAACAGAGATGATGTCAAGCAATAAGCGCTGATCCTCGTAATTTTGTAGACGTGCGCGTATAGCAGAAACCCAGTTAATGTTTTCGATGTTTGTCTGGTTTTGAAATCCCATCAGGCCCAGACGCAGGAGTCCCAAGCCACTTGCAAGATCAAGTAAAATAGCTGAATGAGCAAGACTACCTGATCCCAAGTCATGCAAACCTGCACGAGCACCCACATCATTGAAATAGATGCTATCATAAGGCCGGAGTAAGCCATCTTCGTCAGGAACATAAATTTTAGTTCGGTCGTCTGGGTCCACTGGTGACAACCATGTGAGCATTTTGACGACTCCATGTACGAACAAGTCACTTGTCGTCCCTGTTGACTGGTCATGGTAAAGAGTAGCCAAACGCTCGAACATGGTTTCTTTTGACGGCCTGGAGTGAACTTTTTCAAAAAAAAAAAAAGAGGATCAGGGGTAATGAAATACCTTTCTACGCAACCCATTGTGCTCAAAAATGAGCAAATCCGAGGGTATCGGATTTTATCGAAAGCGATGGAATGGAACCCAACTTCAGGTATATCATCCTCTCCAAGTAATGCGAACTGACCACCCTCCAATGTCGTCCCGCGAGTTGGAACCCACTCCTCGAGATCAAGCGTTTGCTTGAGGAGTGAAAACTGCTCATCTGTAAGGTTGCGGGTACCCAATTCTCTCACAACTGCATATACTTTGCGATATCGGGTTTCCGGCGATGCACCACTCCTCAAAACCGCAGTGATTTGCAATGACATAATTTCAACAGTAATGCTTTCATTCCAGCCAAACGCATCACGTAGAAAATGCCCGATAGTGACATCTGAACTGACCAATGGCATTTCCTCGTCAAAGAGGTCTGTCTTTCCGTCGTGCGATAGAAGGTCTCGAGAATCCATTGGACTTTTGAGTCCCCTGTTTGTAGGAATCCACCTCAATCGGACAAGGAATTCACAACCCATGAGTTGGGCATCATTGAGGAGGCTGATTAGACGGCGTGCGACGCCTTCAGTGTCATGGCATGTACCAGTGTCCAAAGATCGGATACACTCCATGACAATATTCATCGACAGACGCGTTTGAAACAGGTTTAATTCGCTGAGCAGTTCAGAGAGAGAGGAAAAAATTGGGTGTGTCAATGAGGGCAGACGATCAGATGGTGTAGAAAATAAAGCTGCGATTGGCGACAAAGGGTCGATAAGGTATCTGGGAGCCCGGTAGATGCCATTGCTTGCAAGCATGAAGCGTTTTGACCTCAGGCTCTCGTATATATGCCTAGGTAGAACTGCCAATCCTGACAAGTACTCGACGAAAGAAAGCCGCACTCCTGGTGACTGGGAAGTGAAAAATTCGAGCATGAGTTCTTGCATGTCATTAGGAGTCAGAGGTTCGGTATAATCTGGATTGAGATGCCCGAGAAGTTGAACGTCGACGGCGTTCAAGTTGATATAAGCCAGATTTTCCACTTGAGGGAGGACAGGAACCTCGAGGGGATTGACGCCCCGTACATTATGGGCCACAGGGATGGAATTTCGGGACGTCGTCAATTGACCACTTTCGGAAATGGAAATCAGCGGGAATATTGGGAGGCTCTGTACACAATTGAGAAGGAAGGGGTGTTCATGAAGGGGTCCGGCTTCCCCGGAAGCGCGAGGTAGATGTTGGACCAGATAAGCGCAAAATACGTGAGAATCCCTCTCCGGTAAACTGGCTGATCGTAAAGTTGATGGAGAAAGGGCACCAAGGAGACGATAGATGTCCGAAGTAGGCCGAAGACCGGCAAGAGCTGACCGAGCCGACCTCTCAAAGCGGGGATCAATGACGGGAATGCCCAAAGCTTGAAGCGGACACGTGAGTCCAGTGACGTCACCCTCGGGGTCAAATACCAAATCAGTCGGGCGTTGCGTGCACGTGTTGGTTGGTACAAGGAAAAAAGCCGCGTAACGTGGAGACTCTGCAGGCTTTGCCCACTTCCAGAAAAGGTTTAGCCATTTAATCTCATCTGCTCCAACAGGTCCCCATGCCTGAGGAGCATAAGGTGAACGCCCGAGATATTCAATGACCCGCGGAGGTTGAAGGTGAACCACGTTCAATAGCCCAGCGCCGTGATCATTGATAGCCCGGCGGGCTGTCGGCATCATTTGTTGAAGTGAGATAGCTTGAGTGTCGTATTCTCCAAACAATACTTCTTCAGTCTCATCAAATATGACATGGAACGGCAACAAAGATTTTGTGAGCTGAAGAGTGATTCGGTGGCCTGAAACAGAAGGAACAAGCGGGAGGCCGCAGATGTAGTTGCAATTAGACGTCGAGAGTAGATACGCGAGGATGACGCGTGCGTTCTCATCATCCAAGTTGCTCAATTGGGTTACAAAGGCCTATATATCGGTCAGCTAGGTATATTTTATGGAAAACAACGCACCCCAAGTTTTAGGAATGCGATCCTGGGAGATAATACTTGAATGCTACTCAAAAAATTTTCCACGATGATATCAGTCAGATATTTTGGTAAGCGTGTGATCTGAACACCCGTCCGAACAAGAGCAGCAACAACGCCCTCCAATTCCACTGACCGTTCCTCGACAATGAGCGAAGATATACGCTGATAGGAAGGAGGGCTTGTGCCCGAAATGGGCCAAACATCGAGTCCTAGTGCATGCTCAGCGACATTGACTGGTATATTTTTCCAGTATACGGCATCCCCAGAGTGAACATCTGCCTGAGCTTTGGGCCACACAGCGAAGATGTTGAGGATGTGATCCTTGTTTACCAGCACCTCGAGAAGTGTGGCCCATGCCTGAGGGATGTAGGTGTCGAACAACAATCGATTCCACTCAACTCGTGCCCTAGACTTCCGTGTTAGCTGGATACATATATGGGATAGTGTTGATAACACACCGATCCTCCGAATCGCGGACAATGCCGACTTCCCCAGCGTTTCGCAAATTTTGTCTGGATTGGGTCAAAGAAAAAACACAATTAATATGAACCGGAAATCTCGTCTTGAGAGGGAGAGGAAGAAATGTAAACAAACGTCCGTCTTCTGCTAGAGTTGAGAATTTTGTTGAAACTGCGAGATCGACAGTAGGGTTCAATTTCTCCTCTGAGAGGGTACGTTCGGTGCGTGTGTTACTCCACTCAAGGCGTTCGCTGAACTTCTCCAAAGCTTCTGTTTGAGGAAAGGGAGCATGAAGGATGCGCCACTCCTCCTTGTCCGATGAGTCGGCAGCATGCACTTGAATTGTGACCTTTCGTGTTAAATTGTTGGGTCCGTAGGCTTCGAATTCACGCCGAAAAATCGAGGCACCCGAAAATATGGCTTTTTGACCGTCCTCAGTGATCTCATAAACCTCGATAGAGGAGATATTGCGCAAGAAGAGAAGAGAGACTCTCAGCTCTTCATGCGCAAAATTCCTGAGTAGCTCTGCAATTTCAACTGCAGATACAACTTTGTTGCTGATCCCACTCGGAGTTGCACGCAAAGGAAAACGAAAGAGTGTGCCATTATAGGGTTTCCCCCACTGGGACCTCGGAAAAAGAGGTTCAAACGCCGAGAGATGATCATCGAGCTGTTCATAGTTCTCTACTATGTTGTAACGAACGCCACCGTCTTTCCTAAAGTGATAATGAGGATCCAAGATAGCGAGATGTGGCCCAGACAAGATCACAGGTGTGTCCGTCACCTAACCCTTGGTAAGCATTAAAGTACCAACAATATCGGAAATCCTCACATGATAGCATGATCTGAATCCCAGACCATATTTTCCAGTTTTTCTGATATTTTGTGAGTCAGAAACTTCAAAAGAGGCACAGGAAATGGCATTACTCAGTATCCGTTGCTTTAGACGACCTATGGATTTCCCTGAGGGAAGTCCAATCTTTTTCTTGTAAAAGACCGTCATTGTGAGCCAACAATGCTGGTCCTTGGGTTTTTTTCAGATATGGATAATCCGATACACTTTTGATCGAGTGTTGGCGATGGTCCAGAAGGAAAATCTGTGGACAGACATCAAGTGAACAACAGCTAGAATCGGTCCAAGGAAAAACGCGAACCTGCTTTTGTCCCTTTGCATCGTCAGAGTTCTGGATGATCTCCCTAAGGAGACCGATTGATAACGGATATGCCCTAAGGATATCTCGAATAGCGTCTGTTGGCGCGACATACTCACCATAAGACTCCTCCATGTTGTATTTCTTCACGGTCAGAAGGGTCTTATGCTTTTATACTTTTCTGTGCAGGTCCCATGACCTTACTCCGGATGGTAACTGCTATGCAACCTGTCGACGCCACCAAACTTCCTTCCTACTGTATGTCCAGTCCACTTCTTTCAATCTTATTGTACCTCATTGGGAGAGTTACGTAGAAACAATACAAAATTCAGGCCATTCGCCAATATCCAGGATTTAGTGACACCAAGTCACGCCGTTGTTTTCTTTTCAACACTTTATTACGCGATGTATGAACACAGTCACGCCGTCGTTTCTTCGAATCAATTGTTGCGAATTTGGAAACCTGTAGGTTGTCACTTCTCATACCTATTGTTCAGCCTGAGGTTTTCTCATTCTCTGTTGCATACACAAAAAGAGCTGCAGCTTGACAGTGATGGTTTTGAAGTCTTCAAACTGGGGCAAGGAAAATAGAGTGCTGTATAACCAAGTATCTTACCCTTGAAACAAACTTTTGATTAAAACTCCTTACAAAATTATATTACGTTGACGTGTGTGAACCTATTTCACTCTTATTAGTAATATTTGTGCATTTCATGGATATGTTCTTATGTGTGACAGAGTGGAAGAGAAAAGATCACAATCTTTATATACACTACTCCGATCAATCACCAGTATTAAGAATATCCAAAAATCATTCTGAGTCCAGATTTGAGTATGACTTGTGTTTACACAGATGCAGCAAAATGTATTCAGAAACCCTGATTGCAAAAGTATAACCTAATAGTTCTTGTAAAACAACAACAGTGTTTAACAGATCATCATGTCATTCTGTCACAATTACTTTGTAATGTTCACATCAGCTGAGCTAATCCATATGTCACACTCATCATTCCCATGCATTCTTCCCTCCATTGAATCAATAATCCTGGTTACAATATTGAGTAGTCACTTCATCATTTTCATCATTTTCAATCAAATAAATCAGTTAGATTATCAGATGACAATCATGAAAATGATAATATAATTACTCAATATTGTGCTGAGATTGTTGATTTAACACTACAGTGTCTCATGCCAAGAATAGGAGTGGTGTGTACAGATAATATGATGAGTGGACATGGTGGTGATTACAGGGAAAGCAAGACACAGTCTTCAGCTGACACCACCTGATCACTGTAATTGGGGGCTTGCCACTAAGCAATTGGTATTGCATATAAACACACTGTGGTGTGTACATTCATGTACAGACGTTTGCAATGATTACAAGTAATCACCAATACAAAAGAATGATTATCCTTAAATCTTGATGAGAAAGGACTCATAATATTGCAATGCTAATAAGATTCTAAGAAGATGGAAGACTCATTATCAGTTGCTTGCCGCAGACCCTGATAAATTCTCATCGATTCCATCAACGATTACCATCTCATCACTACCGATACTATTGTCCTCTCCCAATAGACAAATAGTTTCTAGATTGACCTTGAACTAACTTGAATTGATACACAGTATTCAGTTGGGATCAGTTCCTAAGAACATAACGAATCTGTAATTTGTCTGGTGCTATCAATTCTCGCTACCTACGGGAGTCGATAACTTGATTCCCACACCTCCTCTCTTCCGTCAAATTCTTTGATAAATGCCTCAGCCTTTCCTACCGATAGCCAATGTTTCGAGCGCAGTTAAAAGTATTTTGGACCACTATCCATTGGTAGATGGGCCTATTCGTGAAATATTACAGAACTCAGACGATGCCAGAGCCACAACACAAGTACGTGAATGATCTGCATTCTGTGCTTATGTTTATTTTGCTCAACAGGTCTTCATAATTGACCGTCGACAACACCCGATCTCCTCGATTATCAGTGCTGATTACACTGAATTTCAACAGTCTCCGGCTCTGGTTGCTTACAATGATGCGTATTTTGAACCTCAAGATTGGGAGAGCCTGAAGAATTTATTTGAATCAAATAAAGTTGATGACCCCGCGTGCGCCTACCTCAGAACTCTCTATCGAGGTTCCATCACTGACATTGCATTCCAACCATTCAGGGCTCTTGGTCAATTCGGACAAGGTTTCCGATGTGTTTATCATGTATGACTCTAACATTATCCGATCCTTTCTTTACTGACCTTGTTATGCTGGAACACCTCCGTTTTAGTTGACTGATTGCCCTCAGATTTTTTCTGGGACTACACTCGCGCTCTTGAATCTTCCGGAAGGCAAAATCCTCAATTCGACAGATATATCTGATGCCCACCAGATATCACATTTCTCGGCATTTGAAGGATTACCAAAGGTCCCTTGTTACATCTCTCGCAGTGCTGAGGAACTTGACAAAGGAAAATGTAAGCAAGATTCCTCTAGGCTTGATGGCACTGCGATTCGCCTTCCCCTCCGATCTCGCCCATCACCTCTCAGTATCAACAGCCCAAAGCCTGAGGACATATTAAAACTCTTCGATGAGTTCATCCGCTACGATCTTGAGTGTGTATTGCTATTCTTGAAGCATGTGAAGAAGATCGAAGTATACGAAGTGACTGATAGAGTGATACGCGAGATTTGTTCGGCCGTACTAAGTGATCGAGAATCGGTGATAATCAAAAGTGAGGAAATTACTGGGGGCATTGTGAAGGAGGCCTATAGCGCCTGGAAGGCTATTGGGCAAACAAGGGTGTATCCAGAATTATCATCCATTTCTCGCTATAATCCTACAACCAATACAGGAAGTCTCCAGACAATGACAACAACGACTACCACTTGGCAATTTATCGATTGCTCCTTTGAAGGCGAAAATTCTCAGCAGATCCTGGAACACAGACTTTCCAGGGAATATAATCCAAATGAGGAAATGAAGAGACGTAAATTATTTTCCAGAATCCGGCTTGCCGCACCACTTTCTTTGGACCTGTCTTCAACCTCGAAGGAACTTGGATCTCAAACCGATCTTTCGCTCTCTCGACAAATAGCAGATTCTGAGGGCTATGGTGTTCGTCATTGGAGGGATGGAAGGGTATTCAGTGGTCTACCATTACCAAGGGCTAACAACAAGAGCTGGCCGGTTCACGTAGATGCTCGTTTCGCGATTCCGCCATCTAGGCAATGGATTCGTAGTTTCCTTGAGGGAGGGTGAGTTCATCAGCACAATTTCAAATGCCTAATAAGTCCATCAATAGTTTTATTGGGGAATGGAACTCGCTTTTATTTTCTGCCTTCATCCCCAAAGCGTGGACTGTTCTCCTCGATGTCTTAGCGCACCAAGATCTAGTCAGGGACATTTATGAGTACTGGCCACCACCAGGTGCTATGAATAATTACATCGCCCCTGCTTCTGAGAGTGGAACTGATCTGAATATCATTGCCCCGAATGCACCCAGCGTTGGTGTTTCAAAATTGTCCGGTGTTACTACGAGGCCCAAAGGGATGTTACAAACAGTTTTTGATCTTGTCGTTGAGTCCAAAGCTCAGATATGGCCGATATATGTAGCATCAGGTCAATTCATCTCTTCTGCACTTCCCATGAGGCCTTTTCCAGGCCCTGACAACATATTAGGTCCGTTACTTTCCTTAATATACGATCTCAGTGCTGAGATACCCGCTAACAGCTCCTGCGCCCCTTGAGTTCAACGAACTAGGGAGCATCAAAGTAGCCCGCGAAGACGTTCACTTGCTGGACCTCTTGGCAGAATGTGGTATCAGGTTTACGAAACCCCCTTTACATTTCAGACATTTGATTGAAGGATGCACATACCAGACCTTTCAGTTCCTGGATCCCGTAAATGTACACGAAGATTTTTTGGTGCGTGTTTCTACAACTGAAGGACACCATCAGTATGAATTTATTTCTTAGAGAAATATTTCAAGAGTGGAGAAATTAGTTAATGCAGTAGATAAGCACGCAGGGATCATTCTTGATTTCCTTCTCAAGAGACAGGATATCCAGCTCTTGATCGGGTTACCCCTACTCAAAAATGTACAGGGAAATTACGTCATACTCGAACGCCTCGAGCCCGGAGGTTCAAGTCTAGCCGCAAAGCAAACTTTATATTCAATGTTTGATGTTCAGACGGTATATCTCTTTGAGAGGTACGATATCGATGCAATATCTCTACAGGAAATCAAATCTACACATGGATCATTGATTCGGGGAAAGGCGCCAGGTGTCCTGAACGTTGTTGAGCTAACAGCAGATAAAGTGGCTGAATATCTTTCGAATGACACAACTTTCACTGCGCCCATGCCAACACCTGCTGGTTCCTCCGCAATCTCGGTCCCAACTGGAAAGTGGTTGTCAAGCTTCTACGCGTGGCTTTTGAGCTGGTCATCTACTGAACAGTTTTTCCGTCTCCAACAGGTCCAGGCCCTGTTCTTGATACCTACTCAACTTGGCCTCAAGAGAGTGAAGGATGGGGTATTCGATGCAACGAGGGTGACCCCTGCTCTCGGAAAGTGCTTTCGAGCACTCGGTGTCAGTCTACTGGATTACTCTGTTATCCCGAGTGCCAGGAAACTCTTGACGAGCGTCGGAGGCATACTTAAGAACGTCGAAGACATTCGAGCACTCCTTGATTCAGTGCAGGTAGTTTCCACTACGCCAACTGTTACAGATCCTTCGCCAACAAGCCTGGGGCTAACGTGTCCTCAATGGAAGGTCTTGATTGATCACATTGTCCGCTATGCCGATATTGAGGATCCGGATCCCCGGGTTATAAAACAATTGCGATCTTTACCAATATATCCCATACTCCATCCTGCGTCTTCTGGTTCTGTACATCTAATGACCACTCCTGGCGCGATACCAGAGAATCATTCTGCCTATGCCGTTACCAATATCGACATCCTACCGATGATTGATGCATGTATTTACCTCGACTTTCGCACATGGCCATCAAAATCTTACGAAATTCTGCGCCTCATTGACGCTCGACTCCCAATACCACTCACTCCTGCCAAGACCCTTGAACTGGGTGTACTCAATTTTGAAATTCAAACTCCGAAGCTACGAAGTTCCATCATCAAATTTGCAACCAGGAATGAAAAAACCTTGCCAAGAGAAAGCCTTGACAAGCTTTTGGATACACCCTCTATCACGTGTAAGGATGGCATAAATCGGAGACCTCAAGATGTGCTCAGTCCTCGGTCTGGATCTGACCTGAGCGACGTCATCACCATGTGCATGGACCTAGATGTCAGCACGACCATCTTCGATGAATATTGGCCGAAGTTGGATTATCACAACAATGAAGAAATCATATCCGAGTTTCAAAACTTCTCTGTTTCACCGTTTCGAGACCATCTTGATCAGGTGCTTCTACTGAAAATCGTATCTTGCATTTCGAACCATGTAGGTTGTCCGCAATCGATTGACATATCGAAAAAACTCTTCAAAATCCTCGGATCTAATGCAACTTATGGTGACTTCATCAAGAAGATCCCGAGTGATACTCGATGGATTGCAACAAATTCTGGTCTCAGAGCTCAACATGAATGTCGGGATCGCAGCCTCCACTCAAGCCTGCTTGACGAGGTCTATGCTATTGTGCTCGATGACATGATTGTGCCCGACACACTGAAAGGTCTTCTTGGTTGGTCTGAGGAGATCTCACCGGATGTTATCGTTTCCCAGCTTGATGCCACTTTGAAGAAGGGAGGTGATTTCAAAAAAATCAGAGCCATCATACAGAGGATTGCAGCCATGCAGATATCTGTAGCGGAGCTGACTCAGCGAATCGGCGATCAGGCATGGGTGCCTACAAAATCAGGTCAATTGGTGACACTGGAAAATGCGGTTCTCGATGATGCTATTGAAGATGCAGGATTTTTGGAGGTATCCTTCAACGAGAAAGTAGATCCAGAGGCTATCGATTTGTTAAGACGTATGGGCGTCCCAGAGAGGTGAGTTGCTATCAGAGCGAGTTTCTGACATATCTCCAAAAATAAGCTAGACCTACGACACCAATGATTCTCACCCGAATACAAAAGAGCGCTCGGGAAACTCTGACTGACAATCAAGTCCCCGGTGTGATCAGGCTACTAGAAAGGTTACCACCCAACCTGAGCGCCGAGGAAAAAGCTTGTGTTCTCGTGCCAAACGTTGAGGGGCTCATGATGAAAGTCGTTCAGTTATATCTCAACGATACTGGCGTTTCTATAGATCTACAGGATCTCAGGCGTGAAGGAAAATCTATTGCACACAACCTGGTCTCTGAGCGGATTGCTCAGAATCTTGGAATCGAACCCCTCGCAAATCTTTATTCTCATTTTATTCCCGGATACATGGGGGAGAGCTTTATCTCGTCGATTCGTAACACTATCAATGATTACACTGAAGTCCAGGTGCTGACAGAGATGCTGGCGAACGCTGTAGATGCGGGCGCAAAGCGCTTTGTAGTGGTCATTGACAGTATGCCTCAGTCAACAAGCCATCTTATCTCGTCCAAACTTGCGAAATTTCAGGAGTGTCCAGCGGTCTTGATTTATAACGACGCACAATTCACAGAAGAGGATTTTAAAGGTCTTTGCGAGACGGGAGAGGGAAGCAAGAAAAACAATGTTCATTCAATTGGACAATTTGGACGCGGTGCACTGACAATGTTCCATTTAACTGAGGTACGTGGTCTTTTCCAAGTTCAATGCAAAGCATGGGCAGTCTTAACAATTTTCAGTTTCCGACGTTAGTGTCCTCAAATACCGTAATGTTGATTGACCCCGTCCGGCAGCATCTTTTCAATCTCCCCCGGAATGCAAATAACCAACGAATTCAAATAGAAAAGCTCAAGTATGTTCTATTGTTCTCTAGGTCACTTACTATCTTCTCAAAAAACGAAGGCAACTTTATCCTGGACATCTAAGCTTCTTGGAGACACTGTCTAGTCTACTTCAATTCAACGAGAGTGACTTCAAGTCATTCGGGGTGCGTGATACTGGTTTGGTGTCTTGCTTATCCCTCAAGTTATTTTTTCTATCGTGATAGACCGTCTTCAGACTTCCGCTTCGAACGTTGGAACACATTGATCATGCTGCCCCGATCTCAAAGACTATTTGGTCAGTGAAAGCCGTTCAAGAAGAAATCGTGGACGCATTCAAAAGAATAGCTCGGGATTGTCTCCTGTTCACAGATCTTGAACATGTAGAAGCCTATGATCGGTCACATCAGGGTGATTTGCGTCCTTTATGGAGCTTTGAAGCTCAGCGAGAGGGAGTTGAATCGGTCGAAAACTTTAAACAGAGTTTGGTTCAGATCAGATCCGACGGATCTAAGGAGCATTCGTGGCAGACGGTGTCATACATAGTTCCAAACGGTGCACAACCTGAATTTGTCTTGTCTCTCACCAAGGCATACGGGCGTCGAATGAAGCAACCCAAGGTATCGCTTGGTGCATTTATTCGGCCTCCTGGAGCAGACTATCAGGATCATCACGAGAGGAGCGTTTTCTTTTCGACCTTGCCTCTCCCAGAAGTGACTGGACTTCCAGTTCATTGCTCTGGAACATTCTTCATGACCAGTGATCGAAGACACATACGCCTAGATCTAGAAAGTGACACTGGCAACCAAGCCAAATTTAATGTATGGCTGTTGCGCGAGATTTTTCCTCCCACATATCTATATCTCCTTGAGTTACTGTTAAAGATGGGCATACCCAATCATCATTTTTGGCCAATCAACGATACATTGCAAGCCGATCGAATCCTGATAGGCTCCCTCTATCAAGATTTCCTGAAGAAAACAAGCAGGCACCTCTTTCAGAGTGCATTTAATCCGGGACACGGCCTAACACCGGGTGAAGTCATCATTTTGAGTGCAAACTCGCCCATCTGTCCAGTGATTGAATTTCTATCCCCGTCAAACGTTGCCATTTATTCCGAACCTCTCCTCAGTTTGGTCCAAGATGATGCCCAGCTTCCCACACTCTCTCCGCGCTACGTGAAAGAACTAATCTTGCGTGATCCAGAACACTTCATACAAGCATTCACGCCAGCTAGTGGGAGTGAGGAACCGGTTTTGACTTTTGATGATCTCGCGAGCCTGCTTCACTTTTTCCTCGAACATGATCCTGACCAACTAATTGGTTTATCTCTGCTTCCTTTGGAGGATGACAGCTTTGGTCTCATCGAGTCTACCAGATCGAGCTCTGAACCGCATATGTTTTACATCTTGAGAAATCATTCTATACCCAACAGCATTCTTGGAAAGTCTGGCCGCCTAATCAACCTTGACTTCAATGCCAGTGGTCTCCTTGACAAAGGGTTTAACATCGAGGAGCTACACTCACCTGCCCTCGCTTTCCTTATCGCAGATAAGCTTCCAAAGTGTTCCTATTTTGATATAACTCCAGGTTCCGAGGAGCAAGAATTCATTCAAATTTTCTGGGCAAACTTCCACCATTTGAAACTTGACATTGATGACATTGATGATTTACCACTCGTTCCAACCTTTTTCAATGACCGTCATATCTCTCTCAGAATGTGCAGGGAAGGTAGTGTTCCCGTAGTTCCCACCCGAGTCGATGAGTCTGCATGCCGATGCCTCGCCAATCTCGGTGTTTTTCTAGTGCGATTATCGTCACCTGGGATTCCTCGTCATCTTATTGGCGTTCTCAATAATCGCAAAGTCTTCAAAGAATTCGAGATGAAGGATCTTCTGGGCGGACTGGATAGCATTGAGCCCTCAATACTGAATGATGCCTTTTCCCGGTTAGCTGATGATGAACGAGTAATATTCTCTGATTGGGCAAGAAGGCAGCTGTTCCTCGATGTCCCTTCCGAGCTGAGAGATACCGCTCGTGCCTTACCGGTATGGAAAGCACAGGATAGTGATGGGGTCCTTGATGACCATGTTCCTGCA
>Ga0153987_1000164_pt1 | contig 23760 bp, 35 predicted proteins | sample TSNC071MetaG_FD_102279 | JGI IMG/M metagenome (GOLD analysis project Ga0153987, IMG submission 102279) | Attine ant fungus gardens microbial communities from North Carolina, USA - TSNC071 MetaG | ecosystem: Host-associated > Fungi > Mycelium > Unclassified | place: USA: North Carolina, William B...
CAAGAAGATGATGACTTGATAATGATACAATAGCTATATATAATGTTAAATACATTAGTAGTATAAGTGGTAGCTCAATCCATTGGGAACTATTAATGAGTTCTCTTTGTCAACTCCAATAAAAAGGGTGTGCCTGAGTTATCACAACTTAAAGTTCACTACAAGAGGTAATTAAATGGGCCAGAGGCCCAATAAAAACCTTGTCATATAAGTGTCATGAACCACCCTCTACAAGTATTTGACTAGCCACCATAGCTAAGTCATTATTTATTTTATTTTACATTTTCTTTTGATTTATTTTATAAAAGCACCGTGTCCAAACAAAAGATGACTCGATAGTGATGCAATGGTTATGCATATGTACAAATATCAGTAAATAGAATAGTTTGTATATAAGTAGAGAGGAATCTAGCAAGAACTCTTATTGAGTTCTCTTTGTCAACACTGACTTAGAGAGCAGTTGGCTTAATTCCAGCCTAGGATCTAAGCTAACCTTACAATAAGTATGGGAGAAGGAACATGGGAGTGATGGATGCTGATTCATTTTGCACTTTCTTAGGTAAGCAAAAATTGGTCTCCCATAGTGCTGACTCATCAGACTCTTTCTTAGGTAATCATTCATACATCTTTCTCCTAACTTCTTGATAAATCTTATAAGATTATCTAAAATATATATACTTGTACATTAACATCAGAAGATGATATAAAAAAAATTGGGCTGACAGGTCACACAAAAAGGAGCAAGGAGCTCAAATTTACATATGTTACAATAAAATAAGCATGTACAAACATGGAGTGATGGCTGACACATTATGCTCTTAGGTAAACAAGTTGGTCTCCTATAGTGCTAACACATCATGCTCTTCCTTAGGTAATCATTTACACAACCTTCTCCCAAACTCAAAAAAATCTCCATATTTGTTAATAAAATTCATAGAATTCTCCAAAAATTATGGATTTGCATATCAACACTAGAGAATAATATCAAAGAATGTTATAAACTAACAGAGCACACAGAAAGTAGCAGGGAGCTCAAAATTAAATATATAAGAATGAAATAAACATGTGGAGATATGTGATGACTGCCAGTTCATTGAGTTCTTATTAGTTATTGTTTTCTTTACACACTCAGTCTCCCATACTCAACTCAATTTGGATAAATGGGAAATCAGCTTTATAAATTACAAAGAAATTCCAAAAGATAGCAGAAAAATGACAGAAAATTGTAGATAAATTAGGCAAGTACTCTATATTCTTATGCTTTTTTTCTTTAACACTATTTTGCACTCCCATGAACTATTGATGAAAGAGAGAAAAGCAACCTTGTCAAAGTAACTGCGCCACTTAAGTTCTTTACTTCGTTATCTTTCCACTAATACATCCTGTTCCGCTTATTTTGTTTTCATTGTCCAGTATTATTACCTAGTATCTACTCCAAGTTTTCTCTTCGCTAAACATGCTGTTGATAGTATTTAAACCATTCAGACGTAAACCTGAGACCTGGTCTTTCGCCTGGATCTTAGGTACGTTTGCTCACTGTTCCTCTAGTTACAGATAATTGAATCTCAGTCTGGCTTTCAGCATCTGGAGACATTCCTGTGCATACACTGTTAAACCTGACTTCAACACCATGGTATGCTACCACAGAAAGTTGATGGAAGGGAGCAGAGCAACCTGACTTCAACACTGTATACTGTTACCACAGAAGGAAGGGAGCAGAGCAACCTGACTTCAACAATGTATACTGCTACTACAGAAGGAAGGGAGCAAAGTGACCTGACTTCAACACAATTTAAATTTATTCAGAATTAGTAGAGGTGTTTGAATGGGCCAGAGGCCCAGAATGAATACCTTGTACCTTGTATCCCAAATAGCAGATATGTGATGGCCAACACTAGGTGGGCAGTGCCAGATTGGGTATATTGCTGACATAATAGTGCTTGATGCGTCACCCATTGGCATCAAGGCATTTGCTTTCATGAAATGGTAAGTTGTTAGTGCAGTGCTATTATTCTCCCACTCACAACCATCCCTAGAACTGTCAGGAATATGGTGCTATTCCAGACTCAGAAGGTGTCAAGAATACTACCTCTCTAGCGCTATCAGATGAGCAGAGCGATAGAACCTATAAATTTCATGGAGGCTGCATTACTGTTCCTGTAAATGGCTCATATCGATACTCTTACGGACCTGGTGGTATGCTTGGTTTAAAGCGCAATTTCAATGCATTACTATGCGCATTCTTTGTATCCATTGGAGGTCTAGAATTTGGTTACGATCAGGGAGTGGTGAGTTTGAGTTATGATCCAACAGAGTTTAGTTCTTGTTGATACAAGGATGAGGCCTAGATTGCAAACGTGCTGGTCATGAAAGATTTTGTACAACGATGGCCAATGACGCCCTTACAGAAGGGAATAATGAGTGTGTTTTCTGCCATTCTTTGTCACTGATATGCCCTGCTAAAATTGCCAGTGCAGCGGCGGTACTAGAACTTGGTGCTCTCATTGGTGCTCTGACTGCTGGTGTCTTTACCAATCGCTACTCCAGGGGGACGTCTATTGTCGCTGCGTGCTGTAAGAGTAGTCTCTGCGCTGACTTTTCCTCATTTTACATTCCCTGAATTAGTTGTTTTTTGTATCGGTTCTATATTTCAGTGTGCGGCAACCAGTCTGGCACATTTGTTCACAGGACGCGCTATCGGTGGAATTGGGGTTGGTGCACTCAGGTTCATTGTTTCATCTCCCACCCTAGAAGTCGACTAAAGACCTCAAATACAGTATGTTATCGCCCCTGTACATGGCTGAAATTAGTGCTCCTGAAGTTCGCGGGTCGCTTCTTGCATTAGAGCAATTTTCCATCGTTCTTGGTGTCATCTTCGGATTTTGGACTGGCTTCTTCACCCGCGAAAGCAAGTGACCATACAGATTCTATCTTCATGTTTTTCTCATACCCTTTCAAGTTGCTGGCTCTTTTTCATGGCGCATACCGTTGGGAATACAACTAATTCCTGGAGTAATCCTTGCTATTGGATGCTTCTTTCTTCCTCCTTCCCCTCGGCTTCTTGTCCTTCAAGGTAGTTACGATGATGCAGTTACCAGTCTGGCGAAACTTAGGCTACGTACTCAAGAGGAGGCTCGAGGAGACCCTCTAATCCAGGTAGCATATGAAAATTATTTCCCCAACTTTACCTATTTGGTCCATAGATCGAACTTCTAGAAATGAAGGTTGAAGCTACCCTCATAAATCAATTAGACGGAGGGCCAATGTCCAAGACAGGGTGTCTCGGCGAGCTGAAAAGTTGGGGGAAACTGTTTAGTCCTCATTTTCTCCGTAGAACATTGGTAGGCGTTATGATCATGGTCTTCCAACGTAAGTGGTTGTTTCATAATCGTAATTCACTCATGAATACCCCATGAAAATGATAGAATGGAGTGGTATCAACGCTTTGCTTTACTATGGGCCCACTCTCGTGCGAAGTATCGGGTTGTCTGGGGACACCTTATCACTCCTCGTGTCAGGAGGTATTGGAATAATACAGTTCTTGGCCGTCCTCCCAGCTATTTTTTATATTGACAGATTGGGTGCGCATCTTACCTTGTTTCAAATCTTCCCTCCTAGATTTCGCTTGTTCAGGTCGAAAGCCGCTGCTTCGGGGTGGTAGCATTGCTATGTCTCTCTCTCACTTGATGATTGCTATCCTTGTCCGTTTCATACTGTCAACTTTTATGTTCCTAGCTGATCCATTGTTGTAGATTTATCTCTTTCAATCTGATTGGTCTTCCCATTTTGTCGCTGCGTGGACTGCAGTTGGGTAAGTTATTACAAAGTATTGTCCAAAAAATCATTGACCTGGTCGTCCAGAGGAATCTATGTATTTACTTATTCATATGGCGTCTCTATTGGGCCGATTGGCTGGGTTCTTGCGAGTGAAGTGTTCCCGCTCTCAGTACGAGGCAAGGGTGTTGCGTTGTCCACGGCGTCTAATTGGCTCAACAATTGTAAATGTCATGCCCATTTCCATCAACCAAAGTTAATGATTTTATGTAGTTATCATAGGTCTCATTACGCCAATCATGATAGACGCATCGCCTCCGACAACCTTTATAGTCTTCTCAGTCGCATGCCTTTTGGCCTACCTATGGGCTACCTTTCTCCTTCCTGAAACTGCAAACGTATCTTTAGAGGAAATGGACGCGGTGTTTCACTCTTCTGCCGGCTACGACGATACGATACTAAAGCATCAGGTACGTCTTCAAGTATTGATATCGTAATAGTATGACTTAACCTTTATTCTTGGTTTAGATAGAACATGATTTGGGATTGCATGACCTTATCAAGGAACTCACTACAGACGATCCATAATGGCAATGAAATAAAATGGCTTCTTCAGGTTAAACCATACCCAATTATTTCTAATAGTCCTATTCATAGTGATGTATTTGTTGCAAACTCGCTCAAATTCCGATCGTTCATCAACAAGAATGAAAATACCCTGAGGGGCGGATTGTTGGTGAGAACCCCGGAAATATCAAGACACAAATTCGTCCACATGCAAATTTTTTGACTACTTGCCTTGATAACCGTGAGAAAAAAATTAGAGGACTTATCAAGGACACACATACACACGAGGGACGATCTGCCAAATGTCCGGCATCAAGTATTACATCAAGTATTCTCATCTGAACGAAGCGAGTCAGGGACGTCAGGGACAGAAGACAAAATCTCCTATAAGGCTCTACCACCGTAGACTTGGGATTTTTCCCTTCCCTGTCCGCGATCCCGGTCTCCAGCTGAATAATGAGCTTCTGGCGGATGAATGTCCTTGTCCTCGTGGTAACGATTCTCAACCAACTCGAATGGTCATGGGCCCAGACTACAGATGTTACTTGTCTACCTTACTTCGACTGGGTACCTTCTGCCTGCCTTTCATTGGCGATAATTCCTTATGTGAGAGTGATTAGATGTCTAACTCGCAGCACCAAAGCCCATGTGTCGTTGCTTCGAGTTTATTGGCTGTTTGCAATGGGGGATGTAGGGCAATTTCTCTATATTAAACGCCCATAAATATAACTGATATACAACAGCGTATAATGTTAGAGCACTACCAGATGCAAGCCATTATACAGGGCCAACGTCAGTTTTTGATGCAAATGACTGCCAGTGCAATACCGTCACCTACTCGTTGATGAGCGCGTGTGCTGCATGCCAAGGCCGTTCCTACCTTACGTCGGTCATTCACTAGTTTCATTTCGAACTGCAATAAAATCTTATCACAGATGGAGCGAATGGACAGCAAACTGTCCTAACGTTAGCACTAGGTACGACTCTTATGATAGGCGTGCAGGCACGATTCGAGTCATAGCCTTGATAGTTTTCCAAAACCTTTACCAGCTGCACTACACGTGCCAGGATGGGCATATCTTGATCCTACAGTAAGTGTCATGACTCGCAAAAATCGATTAGATCCTTACTGTATTTCTGCTAGCCTTCAGATAGCTTTGATCAAATTAGAGCACGAGAGAGTACGAGTGAGTGAAGCCTATTCTTGCGGGTAAAGCGAATTCTCAGTCATATGCTTCAGATCTTACTGAGTCTGTTCTCCCCACGCCGACAACATCTGCAGCCAAAGAATCGACATTCTCTCCAAGGTCCACACATCAAACTCGTACCTTGTCATCTACGGTTGGCACTATCTTGACTAGCTCAACGACAACATCCAGTTTAGCCACCACCAGCCCCGTAGATCTCCGACACGCTAATACTATCGGGGGCATTGCCACCGGAGCAGCAGCGGCGGTGTTCTTGCTTGTCTGTGCCGTCCTCTGGTTTATGAATTCACGTTTCACTAGAAGGATGGGTAAAGAAACTCTGGAGCCATATGCTGAAGACAAGAACTTCCCCGATACCGAAAAGGCTCCGCATTTGATCATGAAAGCGTCCGAGTCAAATAATCAAGTACATCATAATGCGACAACAGCGTCTCGGGCAAGTCCCCTACACCCTCTGTAGGTGCTGGCCTGTTCTATTATTCAAGGTGAGTTATGATGACTTTATTTTCTTTATTGTGACCAAATTTGGATAGTAATAACATTACCCGCCCTCATACCCAATGGACGAGTCGACATTGCCAAAAAATCCCTGAAGAATTGTACTAGTAAATCATCATCTATTGATTATGTAATGCTTCTATCCGGACAAAATGCTCATGGGAAATTTAAAGGATTCTCTTTGAAGCTACGTCAGCAAATCTGGGCATGATGAAATGCTTATCAGAGATATGTAGGATAGATAGTCTAGTATATGAGCAGATTGTTGGATACTCATAAAGTCCATATGCTCATTGGTAAACGATTTGATAATTTTTGATAGTCTTCAATAAACAGGATCTGCTGAATTATAAAAAACCCTACAATGTCTGTCCCTCCCAGAGTATGTCAACAGTGAGATTCCAGGAACTACACGAGGTGATCTAGAATGAGGGTCATGAGACTATTCGTGGATCTTCTCCTGAGGCATCCCATGATCCATGATCAGACGCTTGGAAAGCTAGTCCGAATCAGGAATATCTACTTCGAGAACTGTGAATATGATTCTGGGGAAGAACAGATACATCATAGCGTTATCCTGTTAGAGTACAAATGTAATACATAACTTCAATCACGGAGAACCTAGGAAAATAATGAGCCTATTTCATCTAGTAAGAGGTGACAGCGTCTGACCGTTCGTACGTGGGACATTGAATGTCGAGGCGACGATATCAGTGATATCCTTCGGCTTGACATCTTTGCGGATTGGGCTAAGCAAAGGCTGTTCCTCGGTCACAGGGGCTCGAATGCGCTCGCGTACTGAATGGATCATGACGAGGGTCTCCATTCCCAAGATTTGGGCTTCGTCCAATCCAATGAGCTCTTGCCTCTCGACAAGTTGCACATATAGAGGGAAAATATGTTTCTGAGCCACCTCATGTTCCTTATAGAGCTTGATCCGGTTGACAAGGTCCATATCTGCATTCGCCAAGTGGCGAACAGCGAGCTCCCTGACTTGATCAAACCCCCATTTCGCAGCCATGCGCAATATCGTCTTCCAATCCTGTTCACTAGCTTTGGTATGATTACCAAAAGAGCTGGTCGGTCGGATTATCTTTCCCTCGCTTTTTTCCGAGGAAGTCAAAACATACCTGTTATAAAAAACCCAAAGAAACCATGCGAAATCGTCCGGTGTTTCGTCCAGAACAACTGGGTTTCTCACATCCTGACCTTTCTTCAACGGTTTATCCAGATCATCTCCCAGCTCCTCTTTCCAGAAATCTGACTCGCGCGTAAAGAAATAAGAATGCACTCTGAAGAACGTTTTGTCCACCTTGTTGTTGATCAGATACAACCATGTAGATATTTTACGATGGGGCATACTAAGAAATGCAGATCGCCACCCCGAATGTTGTAGTCTTGATGATGAGGAAATTTTGGCCCCATGGCTACCACGGATTATTATGACTCAAGGTCAAGAGAGTTGTGGCAAGGTATAAACGAACCGAAACCTCGGTTAAGTAGAGAACCATCAAATTCGGGACATTAAATATAGCTTCTGAGTTCGGATTACCGCCACATAACATGTACCAGGACCTTGTTTCACACAGAGATTGAAAGGCTGACCCGCGCTGTGCACACCATTCATAGTCCTGTGAGATCAACGGATAATTAGCCTTGAGGCGAAGTCCTACTGTCATCAGTTGACATGGTATAGCGTGTGAACTGCAGGCAAAGTGATGCTGCTAAATAATCAAGGACTGATGAGCTTTCATCATATCTGTCAATTTTGAATTTGCGACATATGCCTGAGATAAAAGTCAGATGAAAAAAAAGCCGTTTCCGCACGAAACGTGCCATTGACCTTTTTTCTCCCATAAGGCATGATATATTGAAATAAAAAAATGAAATTTATCAGTCGATGGGAAAGGTGCAGAGGCGTTGAAGATGTCGTTATAGTGGCAGGAAAGGAATCGGAAAAAGAGTGACTGTAGCTGAGACTGGATGGGCCGGACAGCGATGACTCTGGTTTCTTCTTCTGAACCCTCCGGATAGTTCTTCAGTAGTAGGTCTTGTCTCGAGCAACGGTATGTCTTCAGCACCTGGGTAATGTCGGGTAGGTAGGCCATGTCACTTATTTTCCTTCTCAATCTCTGGCCTCTGACCAGATTTTCCAGAACAGGCTGGTACATACTCAAATTCTGAGATCGACGAAATTTATCTTGTCCTTTTTACTCTACACAGAATGTATCTGCACTTCAAGGCAAACTAAGCACACACTGGATGAACTGATCATAACTCATTTGTACCCATCCATCCTTATCAGTATCCAACCTTTGAAATGTTTCCGTGAGTTGCCTCACAACAACACACGCACGGACGAAACGGTCGAAGGAAATTCCTGGAGTTGGGTAACCAGGCACCGCTGGAGCGGATGCTTTAATGTCTACCACAAGGGTAGACTTTAATGAGTTTTTTGACTTCTTGAAGACAAGTGGATACGCACCGTATTTCCTTTGGACCAAATCAATCATAGGAGGAGAAAGGTTGAAACTGTGATAATCTCAGATAAGACAATGCAGGTGTAGGTTTAACCAAGAACGAACCCAAATTGATGGAGAGCCTGTTGAAGCTCCTGACCATCGATAGAGCCTGATCGGTCACGATCGAAGTGTTTGAACACGCCTTGCCAATCCTATGCCATCGTTAGCCTTTTATCGGACCTCTTCTAATTGTAATTGAAGTACGTTGATATACTTCCAAAGGCCACTGAACTATAATGCAATGTCAGTCCCGACAGACTTCCTAATTTTCGCCTGCGCACCTCATTGAATCCAATTGTTCCGCTCCGATCAGTATCCTGATAGGCTCGTCAGCATCATGAAACCCTATAGCAAAAAGAGAGCCAGATACGAAAGAACTCACGAAAATCATCATCAAAAGTTTCACCGTATCCAGATCAAAAGCTAAACGAGAACCATCAATCTCGCTTTTGCAGTGCATACCAGGTTGCAGAACCCACGAGTCCAATCTCCGTTAATGAGAGCACGTTCTACAAGATACCTCCCATGAGTTGTGAATCCCGTCAAAACACGACACACGACTCACCAAGCTCTTTGGCTGTGATTGCACCTGATCTATCCATATCGACAGCACTGAACCACGACCAAAGTCTGTGTACATTCCAAAAGGGCTTTTTTTTCAACGTGCAGGTAAACCAGGCATGGAATGTACTGACTGAGGATCGGCTCCTGGTGGAGGTCCGCGACTCTGAGGAGCGGCAAAACCCCCTACATATCCCTAGTATTCTGGGTCAGTATCTCAGGCAAACCGAGTTCTTCAATGACGACAAACTCCACGGCCGCTGTTGTCCAGGGGAAGGGATCCGTACCCTCCTCCCCCTCCTCCTCCTGTTGCCGGGGTACCGTATCTACCTTGACCATATCCACCGCCGTAGCTAGGGTTGTATCTCTGATCATCGCCTGTTCAGTTGTCTCATGTTAAAGCAAGTAAAAACACTTACACCACCGCGAGACATTAATGTCAGAGTTATGGAACGATGCAGTGTATATATATATATATTATACTGCGGCCGTGGCGGGATGACAAAATCCGTTAGCAACCGATGGCTATGCTGATGTTATCACAATTTAAGATTAAGATACGATCCGATAATATATACACAAATGTCGATAAAAGACCAAATTGCCGAAAGCCATAACTCTGTCTAGCGTTACTAGGCGCTGGCCACGACGACTGGTGGATACGGCGATCCTTGTCCGCCATTCTCCTGTTGCGTCCCTCCACCCCCTGATGCGGCTCCATTGGGCCCCTTCTTCTTCCTCCCGTTCCCCGTCCCAACACCTGTAGCACCCTTTTGCTTCTTCACCGGACCAGGCGCACTGTTATTCACCGCTTCAGACACCCTCGAAACAGGAGCACCTCCACTTCCTGCACGTGTAGACCCAGCACCCACACCAGCACTGGCACCAACCATGCCCTTTCCTTTCTTCTTGCCTGCTCCACTCGTGGCCCCACCTTTCGTAATCTGCCCTAACGGTCCCATCTTGACCTGTGCACTTGAAGGTGTGTCATCAGGTAACGTGAGTTTAGGCAAAGACCTCCAATCGATGACAGGCCGTTGAGTTGTTTGCGCCGGCAAGGTAGTCGTCGAAGCGGTAGCTCCAGGTACCACAATAGCATTCGTGGATGGCAGACCTGCTGTTGATAACGGTGTTGGCGGCACAGGTACAGGCGTAGGCACAGATGTTGCCGATAAAGTTCCAGGTAGAAGAGACGGAGGCTGTGAGAGATTTGGCCCCGGCAATGAAGGGCCTGCGAGACTCGGACCTGGTAGCATCGTCATGGACACACCAAAAGACAGTCCGGGTAACGGAGGGGAGGGTTTCGGAGCAGCCGCAGCCGCAGCCGCCACGGCGGTAAATCTACCGACATAATAATCCTTCAATAAACCGATTTGATCATCTACTTTGTGGGATGCAAGAGGAATAAAAGGTGGAGGTGGCGGGTAAAGTGGCGGTGGTTCATCGGGTTTAGAAGCTACGGGTTTCAGCTGGCTTTTCTTGCTTTTAAGAAGTTTCTTGGGTATGGTGAGACTCGACATTCCGAATTCTGCTGCAATACCAAGTTCGCGGAGACCAAGATAATCTTCGCCTAACATGTCTGCGAAATCACCACTGCGAGAATAGAAAAAAATGAAGTATGTGCACAAGAAAGGAAAGTAACGACATACACTGCCAGAGCACCGGCCTCGTCTTCATCCTCTTCCATAAACAGGCCTTCGTCCTCTAATGTTTCTCCAGCCGTCTGCATGATATTATCTGAATTTAAGGTATCCAACGAAACTGTCTTTGACTCACCGCCTCCCGATAAGCACCAACAATCTTTCTCTCTAGCTCGTTCAGCCTCGAGGAGTATCTCTCTACGTCATCGCGGATATATCTCTCCAGATCCTGTACTTTAGAAGTTCCGCTCTCAAATAATGTATGTAATATAAGTTCCTTAGTTGCCACTGAGCAACCCAGATTTATCCAAAAAGGCTGAAATTCGCTGCTCACCTCGGGCGTCATAGTTCCAGCGTATTTATCAGACAAAAATTTAATCGTCCGACCCACATTCGAAATATACTCTGCTAAGATACCTGACAACACATCCAACGATACCTGCGATGTACCTTTTGAAGTCCAATCAAAAATGATCACTTGATTAGATTAACAATATACACACCTTGGAAGCCAACATGTTCCAAAATCTTCCGATTAGTCCATTGCAAACAACTCCAAGCATTCTTCTCGCCGATATCCACTCCGCCAAACCTTGCCATCCGTTCTCTCTCCTTTCCTTTCCCTCCAACCTTAACCTTCTGCATGATGGTGAATGGCCGCTCGTCTAATTTCTCATTCATAATCTCATCATCTACAGCGGCATTGATTGCCTCCCCAGTACTGCCTGTTGATATGGAGGAGTCAAGTACATCAGCATCGCCCAATGAAGGTCCCGCCATAGGAAGAACTGAACCGATCCCTCCAGCAGATATGAGAGATGCACCTTCCTCCACTTCCTCATTTGCAAGTGTTGTCGCATTCAATGCCGCGAACTTGGCATGCGTATGTCGAATCCTCCGCATCGTCTTGATATTCGTGTTCATCATATTCAACAATGCTTTGGGATTCTCGACATGCGTGGGTGGTGCTTCGTCCGTCATCGCATCTTGTATCTTCTTTCGCCGCTTCGCTTTAGGTTCACATTCGGATATTGATGAGTTCTCACGGGATAGATGACGTTTGGATGAGGATGATGATACAAGCGAAGAAGATGCGGAGCGCAACGCCAAGGATAAAGATGAGGAAGACGAAGGGCAACTTCTGACCTCAGAAGATGAAGGACCGAAAGGAATAGGAGGGACGCCATTTGCGAGTAGGGTGTCTGATTGTGCTGCAGCCCACCATAAGTCAGACAGCTCCTCTTTGACTTGATCTGGGCCGGGAGATGGAGGAGCAGAGTAGGGTGTCACGAATCGCGCCCGCTTCCGGGGTCGACTATTCGACTCGTCAGGTGATGATCTAACAAGAAGCTTGAGTCATCATCATATAAGTGTTTATAAGAGATAACGCACAGTTTTCGTTTGTCTCCCGTGACTTCGTCAGCTTCTGCTAAATTTTCTTCCTTTGGGATTACAGCATCTACCCCATCTTGTCCTCCGTTATTTAACAGAGAGGGAGGTGCAATGCGTTTCAACCGCTGCATCAACTGCATATTCGGCTTCTTGAAAGCAGCAGCAACTTCCGCGTCAAGCTCAAAGAACATAGCCATGCCCTCAGGCGTTCGTGTTATAGCAGCGGATTCCGGGAAGGGTATGTTGAGATTGAACGTGGGCTGTCGATAGAGTGACGGTGAAGGCCTGATGGCTGCCATGCCCGGTGTACCACCCTTTGCCGACGAATGTGACGACGAGCGAGTATGTGTTGGACTGACACCATTCATTTTTGGCAGCAAGCCAGTATATTCAGCTCCTAGTTCATACGGGATCGAAGGATCTGTGCGTTCACGTCGATCGGTAACATGTCTGAGCAAGCGATCTGCCTTGGCTTTGAGGCGTTTGACACACTGTCGGAGCGGGTGACTCTGATTTGGTGTCCATTGTTCAGTACTGGCACAACAGCTCAAAAACTTAACATACATCTGATGCGTTGTACGTATAGCAATTTGACCAGATGAGCTCGAGATCGTCTTTAAACTCGCGCTTGGACTTGTATTGCTTCTGTTTAACTTTCTTAGACATAGTTTGGAAATCCATCGGGTTCAAAATAACTGTTGGATTTCGTTCCGATTTGAAGACATCACACTTGGCAGTAGAACGAACCATCGTAATAATCTGGGACTTCCGTTTTTGATACGGGCTTGAGAAACGCTTCCGCATCGCGGTTATCCTGTTAAATGACATCGTGAGTAAATTCCCGTCGCATACGGGTCACTGAGCCACAGACGAGAGGTAAAGACTTTAGGTCAGCAAGAAGGCCTTCCAAAGCATCGTAGAAAGCATCTGAGAGCTTGTTGTCAACGCCTTGTTTCTATAAGGTGAATGTCAGCCACGACCAAGAGCAAAGTAAGAGCCAACATACCCGGCCTTCCTTGACGGTGTTGAGGAGGAGGCGAAGGTCAGTCGACGGCTTTGCATTACTCTCAGTGAGAGTGCGGAGTAAGTTCTAAGCATCGAGTCAGTCCTGGCACTGCTGATGGCGACAGGCGACGTACATTCATTCTCCTCACCAACGTCGTACACGACCTCCGAGAAACAACCCCTTTCAGACTCCGACAGCTCCCGGTTCAAGCATGCACAAACATTTTTCCATAGTAAACACTGTGCCATTGAGTTCACCTGAATTTATTTGGTCTACAGTACGGACTCGGATATGAATCGAAATTACATATGTTGAACACGGATGTTCATTATTCACTATATCTGACCTTGTGTTTTAGTCTTGTATGAAGCTGTATCACGGAGACCGCCGATCAACAACGCTAGCTTCTCCACGGGGATGCCAGAGCATCGCCAGCCGTCACCTGCAGAAAATCTGCAAGGATCACAATGATCAAATCAAGGAGCTTGCCAGCTTTCTTCTGAAAGTATCAATGAATTGTATGTCACCTCAGAGGTCCTAAAAGCAGAGACTGCTACCGCTCGGCTGCTAAACCTTGGATTTACATACAAAAAAATCATCATTGGTCCAAACCCATATCAAACAATCCGTTCATCACCATTTAACTCAAGGAAAATCACCACTACGTATCGAAAAAAAAAAAATTCGTCCTTCCTTCCAATTTCATTGGCTCGGAAGGCTGGGAAGCGGGAAATCCTTCTCCATATGCTCTCTCTAATAAAACAGTCCATCAGAAACCACCATCCATTCATCAACCAGAACACTCACATAATACCGAAAATGGTACTTTTTCCCAATTTGCGAGATCTCCTCGACATCGGCCTCCGTGAGCAGTTGTGGCGACGCGGCTAGTTCACCCAACCATTGCATTCGCGCCGGATTTCCACTAGCCGTAACTGCAACTGCACCCATGGCACGAGTCCACAGCAAGAGCACAGTTGCTTCATCGATCGGTTTTCCCGTCTCTTGGGCGACCTTGGCAGCGATGGCCGACAGAATAGGTTTCAACGGACCACCCGTCGGGTGTCGCAGAAGCGGCGTGAGAGCGCCGTACGACTCTGTGACAATCCCATGCTCTTGCTGCAACTCCAAAACAGGGGCAAGATGTGTCAGGACATAGGGATGGAACTCGAGCTGAAAATCTCTCATCAGACACAAAAAAAAACTTGTCTCTTTTTTTTGTCAAGCACGCCTCATCTCACCTGATTAACGACCGGTTTGTATTTCGCTCCGTCGAGAATAGTCTTCAAGTCCTGAGGTCGAAAATTACTGACGCCAATACTTTTCAGTTTTCCCTCATCCTTGAGACCTTCAAGGATCTGCCACATTTGCTTCAGCTCTCCAGGTGCCGCTACGAAAGGGTTGTGGATTAAGAAGAGATCTGGGACGAATCCAAGCTTCTGCAAAGAACCGTCGACACGAGCACGGATTTCATTCAACGAAAGGGGTTGATCATCGTCGTCCTGCGAAACTTTGCGTGAAAAGCTGGTCAGACAATGAAAGACCCCCCCTTCAGAGATGACACGCACGCTTGGATGTCACGTACACCTTATCCCTGGGCACCCCAGCTCGCTTGATCGACTCGCCTGTTTCGCGCTCGGTTTTGTATAATTGCGCGGTATCGATATGATTGATGCCATGCTGCAAGGCAAGCTTCCCTTTCTCAATGGCATCTTCGCTCCCGTCAATAGCTGTGCCATTGCCCCAAGCAAGCCAGGGAATGCAAGTGCTGTCCGACAGGTCAAATGAATGGATTGTCATGGTCTTGTGGCAAGCTGCAGATCAAACAGAAGTAAGCTGATCTCATCTTATGATTGGATACGTCATCTTCTGGGTTTTTGACAACTAACCTCATAACAAATACATAAATACGATGAGATGGATAACGGTATATAGCAAGAGTCCCAACAAACCGAAGAAAAAAAACAGGTGCGGATAGAGTAAGCGAAAAACAATAGACATGATAGCAAATCAAAGCTTGTAACATCACTAGAACAGCCTCAGCACTGTTTGTGTTTTTTGTACTTGTAGTCGAGGTCCAGAGAAATCTGAAGGTTGTGGGCCGGTAGCTGCTCACCAGGGACACATGGGCATCGCAACCATCAGCGAATCAAGCGGCCATAGTCCAAAGCACTATCCCTCGTCTTCGACACCCACTGTCCAACTACACTCGCAGCACCATTCCCCATTATCCCAATCTTCTCCCTCTCCTTTCTGGATGGAAACGCATTCCAAAATCTCAGTGTCTCATCACCAGCACCAGTTACTATCGTCTCTCCGTCAGGACTCATAGCAAGGTACAGGACACGATTTGTATGTCCAGTGAGAGACGCCACCATATTGAGACTTGGGTACTTCCAGATACAAATTTGGTTTTGGGCTGTGGTGGAGGAGAAGCCATGCGTTGATACAAGCTCATGCGATGTCATTGACCAGATGAGATTACAGACCTAAAAAAGGGACGCTATGAATGAATATGACCTGCAGAAAAATCCACTGACTTGAGATCCTGTATCAAGCTCATTGAGCATAGTCCCATTACTGACATTCCAAAATCTAATATGTTTATCTTGGGTTCCTCCACCTGTTGCCAGCAGGCCAGCAATGTGAGGGTCCCATGCCAGCGCTTTAACAGCAGCAGTGTGTTCGTGGAACTTCCACAATGGCGTATCCCCAGGTCCATCATCACCGCTACTCGTACTACCGGCTCCCCCTAACACCACCCCGGTTGACCGACCCGCAGTCGAGCTCCGTCTCGACCCACGGAGATCCCATATACACACTTTATTATCGTTCCCCCCACTTGCCAGCGTTGCAGAATAGACGCCAGCATCTCCACTCCACTTCAGCCCACAGACTTCTTGTCGATGGCCTGTACATCGTTTGAAGGGGCGTGTCTCTGATTCACGGACGTCGCGGTGATGTACCAGGCGGTCGCGCGAGCCTGATGATAATACGAACGAATTCCATGCGAGTGCACCTATTCGTTGCTGATGCGCATGCTGATACGTGCGCTGCAATTGTAGAGTACTAGCATCATATATATGCAATCGCCCTGCAAGTGTACCGACAGCTAGCGTTGTACCCTACGAAGGATGAAATCCTCTAAAGTTCTCGAGCAGACAAAAAATAGGCTTACCTTTTGCACCCACGACACAGAACTTATCGTATCATTTGATTCAACCAAGTCACAAAGTTTAGACACCTGCGCATTATGGGCTGTCCATAGATAGACGCACGAGCCCAGTCCTACCCCGAGCGCGTTCGTGTTTGACCAATCGACGAGATTGAGATAAAAGTCATCCGCAAGCTCTGGGGCATCCAGCACTCGATATGGAGTCTTGCAGACGCTCCTCAGTTGCCGACGAGGACTCTCAAGAAGTTGGCGGCTCTCGGCACGGACGGGGCTCATGGAATAAGCTTCATCTGTTGGGGTATCAAGACGGCGGGACGGTGTGCTTGGGTTGGATGCTGAAGGCGAGTTGTAGGTGAAAAGGCGACGTCGTTTAGGGGTAGATGGAGTACCGTTGGACGATACAGGAATGGGTCGGGTAGGGGAGTGCGGTCGGCGAGGAGAAGGAGGGGTGACTTCAGTGTGTAGGATGGAGTTGAAAATTGCATTAGCTTGTTCTGGAGCAGAGTGAGTGGCAGCACGAATGAGATCGACCGGCGACGACATACCTTTGAGTGCGTCCGATTCCGAGGGGATTGTCCTGTTCTTGGAGGGAGTAGAAGGACCTGCTTCGTCAATGAGATGATAACTCGTTCTCATATCTCCAACATCGCGGGACGGGACGAATCTGTCGCCGTACTCTCTGTTTAACGATCTGCTCGTGGGCATAGATATGTCAGCGGGTGTTTCTGGACCAGCGCTGCTGTCGCTGGTGTGGGTCCGGGAGTCCAGGGAGGGCGTTGAAATTCCAAAAATCGGATGCAGCCGCTGCTTTCGTCGTCGAGAAGGCTCCTCCGAGTTCTGCTGCGAGGCACGCAGACGTTTTCCAAAGGGGGAGTTCTTGAGTCCAGACATTCTTTTTTTGCAAGTCGAATCACAGCAAAAAAAGCTGGGACGGATGATCTGTCCGGATGTGCAGTCCTATGAACGGCACTGGCAGTCGTGTGTTGGCACAACTATGCAGAGCTGGGCACCAGGAGGAAACAAAAGACAAGACGAGCAGAGGCAGGATCAACCCTCCAAATCTGAACATGCCTTTCGGAGAAATGTTTTTCTCACGCACATATCAAAAGTTCTCAATCTTGACACAAGTGAGTCCGACCGTAAAACCTACATGCTTGCTCCCTGTCGCTCTCAATGACAATCTCATATGCATCGATATCACAAGCCCTCATAGGAAATGGGAAAAGCTTTGAGGTATACCACCTCTATCGTTCAGGCTAAACTTGTCTTCTACTCTCCGTTACAGGAGGTCCGAGTAGACGACTACATCCAATCCTACAAGACCAACGGTTTCCCGCCTCAGGCCGTCGCCCAAGTCCCAACCGGAGACAAGGAACGGCTGGCACTTGGTCTTCTGCCCTTGTTCAAGCCAATCTCAGAACATGATCCCGTCTTGGCTGATCGGCCGAAAGACAGGCTGTCCGATTTCTCCAGTCCACGAAAGACGAATTCCGCAGACATTCCAACGACCCAGGATTTCAAGGGTGAGAAGGTGGGGACTGAGACGTTTTTCACCATCTGTTGCTCAGAGCCGTACACCTGGTTTAGCCCAGAGGTACGTTTCCCCACCCTCCCTGCACGATGCAGAATTTCAGATATATAGGAACTACGGTATTATGCCTATCGAAAGGGACATAAATTCCCTCCACTCGATAATCTACAAAGTATCACTACCAAGCCTGACTTTGCTCAACACAGTTTCGAGGTATGTTTCATTGCTCTACGCCAATTGCCCCCTTCCTTGGAGCGGTGAAGTGTCGGTCTTGGATGACTTTCCATCCCCCCCCCTCTTCCCAGGAATTGCGTGTGGTGTATACGCGAGTAGGTCGTGAGCTCAACTCTACCGAGATCACGACCACAATGGTAACTTTTACGAATGCCATCTTTGTAGGACGCGAATTAACCCATTTTTTTAGGCCTCATATGCCCTGTAGGGTTTACTGCGCAAAAAAACCTCATCAGTGGAAGGGGTGTTAGGTCAATGCTCCTATTTCAGTTTGATTTTTGGGGATGAGATGACTATTTTAGTTAATGTGCTTGATACAGAACTGATCTTTTTGGGGCAGTCAATCCTATCTATATCGTTATGCACCATCTTTTCAGTGATGTTGTTGCCTGGCCTCTCATAGAATCATACCGGAGCGGATAATAAGCATCCCAACATCACACTCGAATTTTTTGGCTGCTCATTGAGTGGAATCAAGGGAGGGTTATTGTTGCACTACACTGATCGGACATCGGACATTGGGTGATTTCTGATCATAAGCCTCGCACTATAATACATATTCTTTTTTTGTCATCCGCTCCGTCTACTTGATCGGAATAGTTTTCATTTATCCATTATCATATCTTGTCAGGTACAATTTCTTTTACTCTGCCCCACTGTTGATGATGTTGGCCATCCTGATTAACTCTTTTGCTTTTTTTTTCTTTTTTCTTTAGTTCTTCCATGGCTTCCATAATCTGAATAATTGCAATCAATCTTGTGAGCCCAGACTTTGGCTTTGTCATTGCAATAGAAGGGGGGTTATATTAGAGTCAAGGGGAGACTTTTGCCACTTATATCCCACCTTTACCATTACCCTTGGTCATACCCTGGTGGTATTCCCTACCCCTAGTGGGCCCTGATCCTCTCATAGAACAAGGTAGAGGATAACTTTGATACTTTTTTTTCAAAAAAATCATGTTTATAGTATTCGAGGTAACTAAAAATACCTCTCATCAGTCAGACTGCAAGTCTTGCCCTAGGCCAGCACCCTTTGTTCAGCTTGCAGCATTGATGTTGTTTTTACAGCTTCCAGCTGTCAGTTGCCTGCATAACTGATGTCTTACATGCCTTACTGGTAGGTGTCAAACGTCAGCTGTAAAAAAAACTAACTAGATATATCAAATAGGCCTTCTCACAGCGGTATAACAGCGGATGTCGGGATAATCAAGAAATGATATTCGCTCGAGTCACCTAGGACCGAGTGTCGAAGACTAAGTACAGGGATAATAAAGGTAAGTAATAACGTACCTAGGACCTAGTGTCAAAGACTAGTCCTAGCAGAAGTCGAACTACATCTTAAATACTAACGATGTGTGGTTATTAGAACTGGAGACTCATCACTACGGAAATGGAAGAATTACATGGAGGCACGGATACCGAAATAGACTGATAACAAGTTGCACTTCAACACCTTCCTGAGGCGTGGAACCGGTGCTCTGATAGACCGCTTACCATTTTTTATTCGAAAATTTACCACGCGGTGTATGAGCACGCAGCCTAGTCCGGACCGCTTTAGAATTGAAGTGTTTTGGAACAGCAAGAGGACTTCTAACAGAAGATAGAGGCAGTCTATCTTTAGATCAACTGCTTGAGTCTAGCCCAGTTTATCGTACTAAATTTCGGCGCTTGTGGTTCACGACCACCTTCATCAAAAATTTACTTCCGCCGAAGAAAGATCTGAAGACGCTGATTGTTTCAATGTCCATGAGGTCCTGTGTTAGGCGATTATGTACCTAAAGACTAATGGTACACTAAACTATTCTATATATAATTAGCTTGGCTATGACTTTTCTGGACTTGATGTGTCGGTGAAGAAATGCTGCGATTCGAGGTATACATGAGAAAGTTCAAACACGTAACACCGACCGACTGGATAAAATGGACTTCCTTTACCCTTCTCACTTCAGATGGCGACTTCCCTTGCCAGTTCCCCCACTCGTAGAGATACGAATGTCTCTACAGTGATTGCTCCAGATGACCAGGACGCGTTCTTTCCACCTTCCCCCACGTCAGACGTATCGGAGGTCAGCGAGGCTGAAAGCGTCCCACCGACACACAAGCACAGAACGCTCATTCTCTGCTTCGACGGCACAGGTAAAAATCCTTTGTCGTCATAGCCATTGCCTCCGAATCAACCCAGTGCTGACATCCCTTTTTTTTTTCAGGCGATCAATTTGATGATGATGTGGGTCTCCACCAATTTCTAGCTCGCCCCCAAGCTTATCGCGTTGCATATTAGAATTCCAATATTGTCAATTTCGTTTCTCTCTTGAAAAAAAATAACATTTCAAAGCAACTTGTCTATTATCAAGTAGGTATTCGACATCTCGACAAGTTTGTGGCACACATGCTGTACGCGTTTAGGCCGGAATCGGCACGTACACTATCCCTCAAGTAGCCAAGCCTATGATGGCCAAGGTTCATAGAGTTCTTGACTCCATGATTGGTGTCCACTTGAACGCACATGTCATGAGTGAGTATTTGAGCGTTGTTTCAGAGCACCGACTTAAAGCCGCGGCAGGTGGTTATGAGTTTCTCATGCAGAACTGTGAGCGGTCATCTTCGATGTCAAAATATTGACAAGTCCAATACTTCTAGACGAGTATGGGGATAAGATATCCCTCTTTGGTTTGTTTTGTCCGCACTCCGTCCCAAAACTATTTTAACATATTTCGGTACCAGGGTTCTCAAGAGGAGCATGTGAGTAGTCCCAAGTGCCATTGCAGGATTATTGATTGAGCTTGATCTCCAGACACGGCTCGTGCGTTGGCTGGAATGTGAGTCCCAGTCGCTTCGATCCTGATAGCTATCGGTGACTTCCGTTTCAATCAGGGTTCATAAGGTTTGTCTCTTTCTAGTTATGAATGTGCCAACCTTATTGAGATCCGATAGGTCGGCTTATTGCCAAAGTCAAATCACCAGCAAGTCCCGTTTGCGTACAAAATGTATTCCCGCGAAGACGAAACCGGATGGAGACAGAGTGCAGCTTTTAAGAAAGCATTTTCAATTGATGTTGACATCCAATTACTTGCGGTCTGGTGAGCCAGTCCTGGTATTTGTGCTTTTTGGATGATGTACGACGATTTTGCAGGGACACCGTGGGTTCCGTTGGCGTGATCCCGAAGCGCCTTCCTTTTACAACTTTTAATTCTCACGTCAAGTATTTCCGTCAAGCTCTGGCACTCGACGAGCATCGAGTCCGCTTTAGACCCAACTTTTTCAACCGCCCGACGCCTGAGGAACTTGCACTTGGCCTCAAATGGGGACAGGCTCAGCAAAGTAAGAAGAAGCGAAGCCTGCGGCTCCACAAGAGCAGGCGAGCCTGGGAGGCACAGTACGCTAGTCAAGGACGTCATTCAACCGATGTTGAAGAAGTTTGGTTTGCTGGGTGTCATTGTGGTAATTCGCACTTGAGCTCACACGTTCAGAAAGACACTCATCATGGCCTTGTAGATGTCGGCGGCGGCGCCGTTAAAAACGAAGTGCGAAACAGTCTGGCAAGGATCTCCCTTCGTTGGATGGTCCGTGAATGTTTCAAGATCGACACTGGTATCCTATTCAACCCTTCAATGTTGACACATATTGGTATGGACCCTAAATCTCTCTGGCCGAAGGTGAAAGTGCGACCACCTCCCGTCCATTGGTTCTCCAGCAAACCGCCGCCAAAGACCCGACCTTTCCTGACCCTCCCTGGTGCCAATGGCGCTCTTGTGGAAGATAATTTCTTTGTCAGCGAAGAAGAGGAAGATCTTGCCGATGCCACATCTGAGATCAACGATATGTTGGAAATCGCAAAATCATGGTGGTTCATGGAACTGGTCCCACAGAAAATCAAGTTCCAAAGCGATAATGACACGTGGGCGTCCAAGATATCGTACGTGGGATTCTTGTAGTTCTTATCTTCTCCGACAGCTGACCTTCGTTCTAGAATTAACTATGGACGAGGCCGTATAATCCCCAAACAGCTGACTAACGGTGTCAAGATTCATCGTTCAGTTTTATTGAGAATGGACAAGCTCGATTACAAACCCAAACCAAATATCAACTTCTCGAAGGTGCAATGGATCGATTGATTACGATGCTCCCACATTCTATGATTGCAATCTCCTCTAACTCCAACAAGTGCACATCATACACATCATATGTGTTAGCGGCTCAATAGGGTAACGTGAACGCTTTATCCTGAGATTCTTGTACAGTGATAGGTAGTTCGAACGAATTCATCTGAAAAGTCCTCGTAATACAACTAAATCGCAGACTGAAAATCTTCGATCAAATGAATGCCAGGACCCTTTAATATCAAAAATGATAAGCCCTTCTTATCTCCCCCAAAGCATTCTGGCCCATTTACTATTGGAAGATTGATTGAAAACATGATAACGAAGCAGCTCTAATTTGAAGCAGCTGATTTATCTGATTTAACTTTGTCTATCTCAACCAATTGGGTGGAGATGCAGTGCTCTTTCTAATGCATGCTGTCTGAGCAGGATGAACAAAAAATCACAGTACCAATAGCATTTGACATCACCCAATTCTTTCTATCCATTATTATATGAACAGAGTACAGTGAGATGCTTAGGTAGTCTCCATAGTTTTCTTCATCATTCCAATTGCTCCATATCATTATATACAGTATATAAGGTGACACTTGATGCAGTTGCCTATACCTCTTTCATTCTGTGTATACACTTAGTGTTATGATCTAATAACTCAGGTTGCAACCTTAGGCTTAAGGCTTGAGGATGATTTAAGAGTAAGAGAAAGAGAATGCACAATAGATTAAGTGTAAGGAGATACAGTGTATCTACTGGAGCTTATATACTAGTTGTGCTACAATATTTAGGGGTTGCAACAAGCAAGAAAGGGGGTGGTCCCCCATAAAGTGTGTAATGAGGTAATGCCTCATTGCAAGGCACAGTAGCCAGTGGATAAGAGAAGACTCAAGAAGGAATGGTCCAGGAACAGGAAAAGAAGCATAACATGAGGACAACATATGTGTCCTCTACAACCATGAAACAACAACAGAAACAGAACAAGGGGCATAACAATACCCCTCTTCCAGCCAATTATGTCTCCATAATTCAATTACTCTGATAGGTTTTCCTCACCTAAGGCCTATATGGCAACAGCCTTTTTGGTGGCTCCAATAATGTATTCTCCATCTGCCCCTTTGCTAATGAAAAAAGGCTCATGTGATGGCCTTCCTCCATACATTCTGACTGTGTAGCTACACCTTTTGATCTCTGTGTTTCTGTGTGTTTCAATCAGCCTTTCCACCATATCATTCCAATACTTCTCATTGAGCTCCCTATTGTCTTGCACTGTTCTAAAGTGAGGGGGTGGTCCAAAGTACATGGTGTGAGGTGGTACTTTTTGTGTCTTCAGGAAGTGGGCTAGGTGATCTACTTTGAACTGTAAATTGTCATCTCTATGGGAAATGGGGGATTTGACTTTAATCATGGTTCTCTCTTGACTAGAGTTGAATAGGGATAGGTTTTGAGTCCTTGGGATTGGTGGAGGGATGAAGACTGGTGAGTTGTCATAAACCGCCTCTCTGGCTAAGTCCATTTCTATTATTCCTTTCTCTTTATTTTCTTTTCTATTTATAGC
>Ga0153987_1000165_pt1 | contig 23711 bp, 21 predicted proteins | sample TSNC071MetaG_FD_102279 | JGI IMG/M metagenome (GOLD analysis project Ga0153987, IMG submission 102279) | Attine ant fungus gardens microbial communities from North Carolina, USA - TSNC071 MetaG | ecosystem: Host-associated > Fungi > Mycelium > Unclassified | place: USA: North Carolina, William B...
CAGACCATTAGAAATGTGTATAAGTAGACAGACCAATAAAGTGGGAACTCTAACGAGTTCTCTTTGTCCATGCTGATAAAAGAGCAGTTGGCTTAATTCCGGCTCAGGAGTTGGCTCACCACAAGTGGCATACTCTAAGCCAGAGTTGACAAAGAGAACTCGTTAAGAGCCTCCATTGCATTAGTCTATCTACTTATATAGATTCTACCTGGTCTATACACTAGTTTCTCTTACCACCATGTGACCCTGTGACTTGTGACATCTTGTGTGATATCACATATGATGTGACCATGACCATGACCCTTTATCTAACTTGTGATGTCACACTTGTGTGACATCCTTTCCCATGCTTCTATGAACTAAAGAAAAAGAAAAGAAAAAGAAAAGAAAACTAAAATAACTTAGCCATGTTGGCTGTTTTATAATAGACAGGCTCTAGCAAGATGGCCTGCTTGACCACAGTGTAGACATAATCTAAGGCTTATATGGTATTGATGCTTGACTAGTGTAAGTCAGCCATCTATCCCTAGGATATTGATGGTGGAAGGAGTGGTATAATTTGTTTTAAGAGGTACCAGAGATAGTTGGGATAGTCTGGTTCCTTGGTCTGCTAGGGCTCCCCTTCCTTTGCTCCAAGGGGGTTTTGGCAGTTTAGGTAATTGGTCCCGTATTCCTTTGCCAGCATACACTTTACTCCTCTCATCCTGTAATCTCTTCCAATAGTTGTTGTCAATCCTCAAGACTGCTTTCTTGAATCCTTCAAATAAGATAAAAAGAAATAAAAAGAAATATATAAATAACTCCAAGGTCCAGAGATGATAGGTGTTTGGAGGAATGGAGAAACAATGATGAGCTTGGAGAGAAAAAACAAGAGCAGAGAAAAAGATACTTGGAGGAGTAGAGAGAAAGATGCTCAGAGGAGTAGAGAGCAGATGTGCTTAGAGAGCAGAATACTCCAAAGTACAGAGTAGAACAATATGCTTGGAGGAGCAGTGTCATGAATTGCCACTTGGGACTTTTGACTAGCCACCACAGGTAAGTCATTATTTAATATTCAATTCTTTTTCTTTTTGATTTAATTAAGGGGAGTCACATAACAAGAGGACAATGACTCAATAATGATACAAATGTACACAAATAGTATAGAATGTATAAGTAGTACCAGAATTGCATCTGTTGGGATGACCAGGCCCTGTAAAAGATAATCAAGGGATACCATCCCCAATCAGATCAAGGACAAACTTTGGTACAGCCAGGAGGATGTCTCATTGTTTTATCTCTATACTACTCCAGCATACTTACTCTAAGACTTCTTTCCCCCTCAAACTCATAATCCTTCCCACAGTATTTCCCCAATTCATTAGTCCAATGAATACCTGAGAAAGTCATAGCCTGTATGGCTCATAATATCCTCTCTCATATGTAAGTAGTTCTCATGTACTACCATGGTCCATCTAATCACTTATCCATCACTTATTGATCATTCATTGATCACTCTCATTTAATCAATCAAAATAAGCAGACAATAAGAGGGTATTCTCAACTTTTTAACCTGACTGTAGCTGATTTTTTACCTATTGATATTCATCAAATAGAAAAAAAGTGAAATTAGGATTTTGAGCTTTTCTTGATGGGTGGATTGGAATATTGAGCCAGAATTCATGTCTTGATGACTAAGGTGAATCGGGTGTCTAACTCTATTGTCTTTAATTAGAGATAAATGATAGCAGCTCAGACGAGACTTACTGCGTGTTTGCGACGAATTTCCGCTTTTATATCTTATTCAGCGAGAGCTCTGAGCGAAGGTGTTGCCGTCCATTGAGCCTGGGTTTTAAGGCCCTGGTTCATGTATATACCCACAGATATTGATTATACTTACAGTGCTAGGACTGAATTCGCATAGACTAGGAAAAATTCCAGTCATATTAAGAAAAAATTAATCAGCATCCACTTACGCTTAGAAGTCGAGAACGTTGCCCCAATAAAGAGCAGAACATTGGGTACGGCGGAGTACTGAAAGACAGTAAACTCCAGGCGTCAAATGAGGTAGAAAACCTACAAGAACCATATAGGCGATAGCAACAATGCTGGCGTTGGGACATGAATTTCGCAATGTGGCTGTGAGAAGCAAGAATACAGACCTTGTCAAAAGACCGGAACCTATGAAAAATATGATGATCTTGGATAACACTACATTGATGACAGGCGTAGCGCCTTTAATTTTGACTTTGCTCTTGTACAGTAGTGCACACATCCCAATAGTGATACCGATATCGACAACACAAGTTACTCCAAAAGCAAAGTAAAAGATCCACTAGCAGCTGTCAGTCTTTGGACCTATTGATGAAGAAAACCACACTACCTTCGCCCCAGATGCAAAGTCTAGCACATCCTTTGCTGCTTGCCTACGACGAATGACGAATGAGAATGTCACAAGAGGGTGGTAAATCTTACAATTCATAAAGGAACACTTGAGGGAAAGCTACGTTAAAAAAAGCTTTCTCACTGAGAAATCGAAAAGCATGTACGAACCAATGGCGGCAGCTATGTTTGTTGGTCAGCCTTCCATCAATGAAAAAGCGTTGTAAACAAAGCGGACCCGATGCTAAGATTCCTCCAACCACAGCTAGGAACTGTGAACAGAGTCAGATACGTGAATCGAAGTAACTCGATATTGCTCTACCCACGCGGATGATTGCGCTCGCGAAGAAGTCAAAACCAGCACTTCTTCGTGCAACTGTGACTTGTGTAGGATTAAACACCAGATGAATGAATCACACTCACAGGTGTACACCCGAGACAAGTAAACCCTGTTTGCACTAATTCTGAGGCAAGATCTCGGTATAAATCCAGAAACTCACCCCTGAACAAATAGCATCATGAAAACCTGGCCAACATTTGAAATTGTAAAACAGGGGAATAACACTCAGTGCACCAGGTTTTAACTTACATGCAAATATCCAATAACCTTATCGGCAAGGCCTATCAGTACTCATGGGATGTGGCGTACAGAAAGGGTACTAACCTTCATACTCCTTAATTGAGCCCAAGCAAGCTTATCGGACCAAGTTCTGTGAAGAGCGAAAAACGGCTCACCAAATAACCTGTGTTTGTGAGATATCGTCAAAACCCTTCACTAGCCAAGACCACATCACTTGTATTGAGGAGGCAGAGTGAAGCGAATCGGCTAAACTGATGAATCTCTGAGCATCAAGCTGCGGATTGCACAAAGTGCAATGATTACCAGACTAGAGCGACCTAGTGTGCTATGAGGATGCCCGAGCACCTGCATATTTCATATACCTACTGTTGCTTTGTAGACTTTACTATCTTCTGGGAATATCTTGCAATACTGGTAGACTTGAGAGAGGGTTATCCCGTAGAGACTGAGGAGATGTAGTCAGATTCCCATGGACCAGAAATGAATCATTCAATACATACACACAACCGCCTATAAAGTTGAAAAATGCAGCTCCTAAAGCCTGGCTGATATCGTCGGGGTCACTCATGAACGTAGCAGCGTGGAGGATTAGGCATCTGTCAAACCCAAATCCTATTCGTATATATTAAGTTGGAGCCATATGCAGGAAACTATTCGGCAGTGGATGATCAGATGTTCGTGAATAGCTCATACCTTTCAGCACAATTATCCTGTCACCGTGAGATAATGGGAGGAGAAAAAGAAGCATACGCCATACCTTCTGGCTGGGTGGAGTGAAATCTTTTTGATAGATGTAGGAAGCTGATATCAGTAGAAGATGCAGCAGAGAATAGAAACACCTGAGTGTCATGAACTAATACTGAAACACAGTATGTGCAATGGAAATATTTCCTTGGGTGTCAGTGCCCTGAGAGTGGTCCTGTGTATCTATCAAGATCTGTTGCCTGGCTAATTATGCCATAGTCCGCCAACAAAGTTGTACCAGATTCCTTGTCATGATTGGTAGCCCCTAACAGTTCCAGGTTTAATCATGATATCAGGATTTGATGAGATCGTGGATATTAGCATCGACGTTCACTGGTCGATAGAACTATGAGGGCAACATTACTATGGGAATATTACGGTTTTGAGGTATGACTCGATGACACGTCATACCATCAACTTGTTCTACTATCAAATGTAGACAGAAGAACATAGGCCTGCAATCTAGGCCGGGAGAGAGAAACAAAAATCAGTAATGATTTAGAGTTGATGTCAGAATTGTAGCCAAACGTCAGCCAAACGTGAGAAACGCAGACCTTGATCATTGACCTCAATGGTGGACACGAGCTTCTTGCCAACTCTACAGCAGTCAGATATCCACCAAGCCATCCAAGTCAGTGATCCCCAAACCTCCTCCCTGAATCCATCTGAGACCTCTTCCAGCTCATCCTGCAAGCCTACGCTCCGACCCAACTCACATCTCCTGACGATCTCAAGCGTCTTCAACACGAACTCTTTGAAATTCAGAAGACTGATGCCGCATGGGGTCTCGTAATACCACTGCTTGACCATGTAGATTATAATGTACAATTCTTTGGAGCGCACACTAGTCAGATCAAGATTGCTAGAGATTGGTTAGGGCTCATTCCAGATTTTGATGCGATATTTTAATATCTTTACAGGGACCATTTTCCAAAAGAGCACGCAGAATCATTAAGGGATCTCATGGTTCAGTTAACTGCTCATTCTATCACATCTGGCCGGAGCAGGTTCATTCTGCGAAAACTATTCGTTGCGGTACGTTTATCTTGTTTACGGATGCAGAACGTTCCAACCAATTCAGATCATAGCTCACATCATTGGCACTCAAACTTGTACCGGGACATCCGACGCGCTGGCCTGACTGGATAATGGGATGTATTACAATTTTTTCCAGTCGTGGGGCGCATACAGAGCAGATCCATGATTTTTTGGCTATCGTAGCAGAGGAAGTGCCAAATGCAGATCTACTTGGGCCGAAAAAGTATGTATTAACTAGTATGCCTTCTCAGTCCAGGGGCATCTTAAAACTGACAGGTATCTGTCAGAGCCCAGATGTCTCAATCACTCTTGGATGCGGTACCAATGGTAGTCCAAGCTATCACATCGTCTATGTCTCCTACTACGCCAATGCAGCAAATTGAATCTGCCCTTCGTTGCTTTCAAGCATGGATGCCCGTCTTACCGACCAGGTACCATCAAATTACCTTTGCATGTCTTATCGCTAATGCTACTTTGTTCAGCGAACTCACACCTCTCATACCCATGCTCATATCGTTTCTAAATCCTGCCAAGGACCATATGTTCATTGCAGCGTCGGATGCATTACAAGAAATTTTATCTAAATCCGCATTGTCAGATGGTTCTGGCTCACGGACGCTCACTGAACCGCTTCTCTTTTGGCTCGATCGTATAGGAACGGCAATTGTTCAACAAGCTGTGTCTTCAGGGGATACTTCACCCGTTGCCCGGTCAACATGCAAACTCGTTGTGGCGTTGGGTGATCACTCCACGTCATATCTCGCTGCAAATGTTGCTTCGCGCGTCGTTACCAACATCAATGTCCCACCTTCGCTTCAAGATCCTGCGGCCCAAGATCAGCGAGCGCAAATCCCGAAATCTCATCTTGTTCATTCTTTCCTCCGACTCATGCTAGCATTCACTGGGTTGCCCGGTTATTTTGGCGTTGACGAAGAAGAAAGTGAGATGACACTTGGGTTTTGGTATCTGTTCCAAGAAGCACTGTGGACTGTGGACTACCACATAGATGATACGGAAGGAGACGTTGGGCAATTCGCTGAACCTGTCGCCAGTGGAGACACTAGGGAGAAAGAACAAGTCAGAGTGGCGGAAGCAGTATATTTCGAGCTTGTGCAGGTCCTGAGGAGGAAGGTTGCATTTCCTCCTCGAGGATCTGGCTGGGGAAAAGGTTAACATACGATTTGATGTCTTGATGACGCTAATTTTCCTTCAGACCAGGTTGACAGATTCCAGGTGTAAGTTGACCAAATATTGGATTTTACAGGCTTCATAAATGGATGCAGGTACCGGAGAGATGTAGGCGATACTCTGATCAACGCGTGGGTTGTCAGTAAGAGCTTTTGAGAGTTGTGATACTGATCTTTGTTCCAGATACTATGTCCTGAGAGAGGATATGCTTGGCTACTATGTTAACGATCTTATGCAACAGCTCGACGCAAGAGGTGAGAATGATGGTTGGCAGGTACGATAGATCCCAAACTTTGAGGCTCCCATTTGATCCCGTTCTCAGGATATCGAGGCAATACTACACTGCATTATGTCAATTCAAGAAGCAATTGATCTTACAGACAACATACCTCACCTTCCTCGCCTCTTTGGTCCAGATATCCTTGGACGTCTACCTCAGGATGGTCAACCCCGGGTCCGAAGGACCATGCTCGGCGTTATTGGTACGATGAATGTTATTTCTTTGATTCATTGTCTTCACTACCTCGTGAACAGGAGCTTACTCTTCCTGGTTCGCAAACTTTTCAATTTCATCTCGAGCGGTGACCCCAGGGTTGACGCCTGTGGCTACCCCTCCCATACAACTTGTTTTGCCTACACCTCTTCATCAATCATTTCTGCCTCAACATCCGCAAATGCCAACACAGACCCAGACATTACTCTTGGCTGCCCTATCATATGTAGTTAATGCCTTGCCGAATCAATCCTTATGCCTCCAAGCTGGCATTGCTTTACGAAACCTGTGTGATGCTAACCGGAAGGCCTTGGCACCCCAGATAGCAGCATTCGGCGAATTGCATAACAGTTTAGGGAGTATTCCAGTATGTCTCTTGTTTTCATCATGTGGAAATATCGACTTCAAGCTCCATGCTAGGATTCCGAAAAAGGCAAGGTGCTCCAATCCATTGCCAGCGTCGTTCAAGCGCTACCACCTGAACAAGAAATTTCACCCCTTGAGGTGTGCAAGTCATTGTGCCTGTTTACCTTGGAGCTCATGATCTTCAGGCGATCGTCAACCCAATTGTTCAAAGACTTATAGAAGCACTTCAATCTATTGTTTCGGTGAGTTTCATGTTGAACTAGTTCAATTAGGGTCAAATCCGATCAGAGTCAAATCATGAATCAATCAGCTTCCAGATGAAGCTCGAGCACTCGCGATTCTGCAGCTCGAGATTTTATCAGGTGTTGCTAAGGGGCTGACGCACATCAATGAAGGATTGCTTGAGGGCGAACTTGACCCTGCTGAGTTAGAGAAGATACACCAAGCAAGACAAGACATAAGGATGGTGAAGCTGAGAGAAGCAGTATTTGGTGTTATAAGGAGCATGGTAGAGATATGGAGTGTTGATGCTGGAGTTGGACACGTACGTCTCTTGAACGTTCTTTGATTATTTTCTGTAGACTGACGGGGTAGGACTCAGGCCATCAGCGATCTTTTCAAATCAATAACCTCACTACCAACTGATATTACATTGATTTCCCTTCCGGCCGGTCCATTACTTGAGCTCATTTGCATGGCGATCCAACGTCAAGTGACAGCAACATGGATATCACTAGCAACAATCCTGATTGCTCAACTGAACCCTCCGGTATTTGCATTATCTGCCAAGCCTGGACCCAAGCTTGAAGCTGAGGCTGTAGTACGTGAAGCTCTTCCAGTGTTGCTGAGATCTGTTTTGGGTATGATGGGTATGCAAGGTGCTATGGAGAGTGTGAGTCATCTATCCTTTTCGATTATGTGATATTGTTATGATAGTTCTTGGCGGCCCCATGATAGAATCCAGATATTGTGCAAGAGTTTTTCGTGTGTATGGATCGAGTATGTTCTCATATCATACTTCCCTGACGGATCGATGATTCCTTGATTTATTAAGGTAGCACAGGATTTTACACGACAATTCTATCAGTTACCTGAGGGTGCTCTAGACGCTTTGATGCAATGCGCGATTACAGCGCTGAGCTTACAAGAACGATATTCATTGGCCGCAGCGTGTAATTTCATAGTAAGTTGTATTCAGATGGGGTTTTGTATGCACTGCTGACGAATAAAACAGTCATCGCTGATTCATAGAAGTGCACTTATAACTGAGCTTATGCCTCATAAATGTGCGCTTGTTGCGGCGCATGGTAGAGCGCTTATGCGCGCAGTCCTACAAGGGTTTGCGGGTGTTTCACCTAGGAGTGTAGCACCCAATCTGATTGAGGTATTGAGTACATTGATGAGTCGTGCTGGTACAACAGTGGAAACAAATGACTCAGGGACAGCAGGTGATTGGATGAAGGAGGTTATATTCTCTGTAAGTGTATGTGATGCCGAGTATTTCTTCTTCTCATTGTATTTCAAACAGCCTGATTTCATTCCGAACAAGGCAACAGTAGCAGATAAAGAAAAGTTTGTGAAGGCAGTTGTAGGGTGAGTCCATCCCTCATAGCTCCCTGTGTCAAGATAGGGGTATACCTGGCCTTGTTACCTAGATCACGATCACTGAGAAGAACGAGAGATGCTGCCAACCAGCTCATATTAGTTGCAAGAGGTTTGGAAGGATCGAACTTTGGCTATGCTTCTGTTACTATGTGATTGATCTTCCGACTACGAATTCCATAATCTCTCCACCGATGCTTAATTAAATTCCTGGGCTGTTTCAGCAGCACAGGTCTGAATCCCATTGCTATTTTCAAAGTCTAGTCTTTGGCTCATTCAACAAAGGAGCACCGATATTTCTCAAGTTGCTATTTCGAAGAAGGTCGGAGAAAAAACGATACCGAGACATTTCGGCTGCGATATCGTATCCCATGACGGGTAATTGCAATTCTAGCGCTATGGTCGGATCAAAAAACATGATGTCAGCTTACAAAGTTGAATATGGGGGGATGTTAGATTCACATTTCATGTACGGATAACTTCTTAATGCTGACAGCATCTGCTCGGTACACAGGTTTTGGATTGAATGGATACGGGGTTTTCTTATCATTTCGTAGCGCTTTAAGATCTCTGGGATTTCAGATCTGGGTGTTCCGAAAGGTAAGAGCGTCTTGAGGACGATAGCATCTTCGAATGCAAGAGCAGCTCCTTGACCTAGAACTAACCGATAGATCCACCATTGAGATCAGGGACAGATCTGTTTTCCAGGATCACCTCATACCTTGAAACATTGCATGAGCAGCGTCACCCATGATACATGCTTTTTCCTTAGACCAAGTTTGTATTGGTTTGAGTGCTCTCAGCTGCCAGAGACTGACGATAGGAGGAGCAAGACTAAGAAACTGTTGCCATTTCTTGTCCAGATGGCTCAGCGACGCAAGCATTGTTTCTCTAGAAACGTCAACTCGCCACTCTTAGATAAAATAAGCGAAGGATATCGTTTAAAATAGGGTAGCGATTCACTTACTTGATATAGATTGATCTCTCCTGTCCTCGCATACCACTGTGACATTGAGGATTTCTCCGCGTTCTGGACAGTTGATCGCGTACACAAAAGTATGGCCGCTAGATTCTTTTGGTAACAGTATTATGGGTCCCGCATGGCCTTCATGTATCATCCACTCGGTTCCAGACAAATTTCCCAGGAGACGTTTCTCAAAAGTGAATCGAAAAGCACACCTGCCGGTTACCGGGGGACTTGGCGAACTGGAATCAATAGCCTGACGGATGCGAGACTGTCAATAAGAGTCATATAAACGAGATGTCTGTCTACTTGAAGAACCAGTCATTCAGACCTTAATCCCATCGGCTCCAATGACAAGATCGAACTGTAAAGTTTGGCCATCCTTTACAGTGATTGTTCCTTGTTCTGGGTTACATGTTATCACAGAGGATGAAAGGTGGAGGATACAGGGTGGGTGTTCGTGATCTTCACTCAAGGCAAGGCGTTTGAGTTCAGAGTGTAAAGCATATCTACTACAGGCCTCGCATTGCTAGATTGTATGTATCAATTAAAGTTCGATGACCAGAGAAATAACATACACGACCAAATACCAACGGGATATATCGCATATCGAATAAATCTAACCGTTCGACTCCTTGAGGTACGGATATCATCTGACATGTTTTTTCTCATTGTCAAAGGTCAAGTGGTTTGCGCAGAAGCGAGTTATATACTTGTTTCCATTCTATCGGATAGATGTTATCTCGTTGGTATCCAAGACATTGCAAGGCTTTCGCTCCATTTGGAGGAATCGTAATACCAAGACCATTTTCCGTGTTCGTGTCCGATGCTTCGAAAATCTTTCAAGATAGATTAATTTTTTTTCAAAAAAAAGACAAAAAGTGTGCTGAGTATACAAGACACACCTCAACAACATGTCCCTGTTGACGAAGAGCGGCAGAGACTGCAAGTCCACCGAGTCCTGCACCTACGACAGCGACTCTCAGAGGGGCACCACCATCTAAAGTCATGGTAGGGAAGGAGTAGAGGAACCGAAGCTGAATTTGACTCCTTTTAATTTGAAAGAGACCCCATCCATAGTAAAACAAAGAAGCTCAACACATGCAGATAACGTATCTTTCATTACGTAGCGTCGGAAGTGCGGTTACTGTTGGTCGAGTCCTGGTGAGTCTTGTCCGTTAAAATTTTTTCTCCTCCAGCCAAGTGACTCTCTCGAATTTTGACATGTGTTTGGTCGCCGGAAGTACGGCTGATATCAACCGAAATTGTACGACTCGTACACAAGATTGGGACACTCTGAGTTAGTGACCCTAGATATCCTGTTTCTATATTCGGAGCTGACACTTCGCTTCCAACTCAATAGTCCAGCCATTTTCTAAAAGAAAGCTTGCGCGAGGTGAGGAAGTCGAATGACATTTATACTCGAGATCAGGATCAGAGTTCACCAACTGAACTAATTTCAAAATATATATTCCAATTTGGGGGATAAATAATAATGCTTCTACGTGCTGTCTTTTTAGACACAAAAATATCCAATGAACATGAGTTCACAATCATTGCTACTGTCATAGTGTCAGTAAATACCATCAATTCACTTGACTCTTGATCAAAAGAAATAGACCATTGCCTAAAAGACTCACAAACGGAGGATCCAATCTTATTCCAAACAAGACAGTGTAAATCTCTGGTACGCCTGCTACGAAATTGTACGAAGAGTGAAGTTAATTGTTGGAACAAAGTACAGCAAAGTACAACGATCAGTGATCAGTGATGGCGGATCACACAGGAAATGATACATTAATGATACATTGTAATCAATCACATTGTAATCCTGTGTACACAAATCATGTTGTTAACGGTGATGTTTCGAACCAGCAGGCGCAATTCCTCTCCGGGATATTGAGACCGCAAAGTACAGCCAAATGATAAGTTGATCCGGATTTGTATCATGAATCAAGGGCTTGGTGTAAGCATGAGAATCTTTTTGTAAGATATCTAACCAAGGTGTATCGATGACTGTAGATGCTGACACCACTGTCCGGCATTTCAGACTACGCAGCTTACTCATTACAGAACACACACTCCTGGATACACCCTATCAGGAGGAAACTACACTGGATTTGACGTAATTTTTGCAAGCTATCCGATAGATGTCTCCTTCAACCTCTTCGCTTTCCTTCGCCGATCTTTCAATGCTTCTCGCGCAAGCAGCCTCTTTTCTCTAATGTCTTCAGCTCCTGTCACGACGGAGACAGTTGAGGACGAAGACGCCATTGAAGTAGTCCGAGAAAATAAAGGTCCTGAGCGCCTATCTGAAGTTATTTTTCGTTTGATAGAACATCCTGCTGACTTCCGGTGGCGTTTTGGTGAGACAGAGCCACCGGCACTAAAAGTCCGAGAGAATGGCGTCTGGTTTGTAGAACCTTTACTTGGAATAGATACACAGCCTTTGAATAGTGACATCGACGCTTTTTTCTCAACCCGAAGCGGTTTGGCACTATGAAGTGTATAAGAACGAGCAAGACCGAATCCAGGATCTGACAAGTCATGGCTCAAGACAGAGCATACATCTGAGGCAGGCAGATGGAAATTAACAATGCCGACATTACTTCCAGTCTTGACTAAGCTCCATGGATCAGATGATGACGCCTTCATAGAACAGCCACGACTGAATATTGATGCTGGCTTAGCCTCATCCTCACTATGACTCGAGCGTACCTGCATAGTTCGTTTTGAAGATCGTCTGGGACGTGCAGGGGTAAAGTTTGATCCAGGATTCTCTTTCCCATCCTTGATTGCAGCAATAGGCAACTGAGCTGTGACAACATTGAAGACATTGACGAGATTAGATCTGATAGAATTGGCCCATCCTTCACGTTCAGGTTCATCCGAGGCTTGGCGCTCCCACGTCTCACGTATGTGTCCAGCCGACATTATTCGCGACTTGGGTTTTATTATCGATGGATTTTTCTCATGCCATGGCACTGAGAGACCCCTTCCATCAAGGCCCAAGAACCTCGGCATTGGAACGAGCTCCCTGGGTGTTCCAACTTCAGGCAGAGGCGACGTGGGACTGTGCTCCAAACAAGGTAGGCCGGCTTCTTGACTTGAGGAGGCAGAAATGTCACCAGGGACTTGATTTGTGATGAGCAATGCAGATCCTTTACCAAGTGTCTCAGCCTGGAAATGTGGGTCAATGCTTCCTAGTGATGCGCGGTCTGCACGTGACGAGCCAATATCAGAATATTTTGAAAACAATGCATACGAGGGTATTTGTTGATTAATGAACGGAGGGTTCCACTTGCTGTCATCCTCGTGTAGTTCAGATCGCTTCGGTTCACCCACGTCTCGGTCGCCTCTTGGTTCCCATGACTGCACATACGCCATATCTTCTCGACTCCCAAGATTCATGATCCCCATCTCCGTAGGTGTAGTGTGCATCCCGTTTTCGACGTCTGAGGTAACGGAGTTATTGCCAAATCCATCATTGTCATCATTTTCGCCCCCAGAGGAGACCCACGGTAACTTGGCAGCAGAATCGGCAAGGCGCCGATGCCGTTCGTGTGCCTGCCGACGAATTGCCCATGCTGTCAGCGATGCAAGAAAGGCGACGCCAGCAACAGTTCCAAGTACAATAGCAACATAGTATGGAGGAGAATGTAAGAGGTAATTTGATGGTGTTGAGGGAGCGACAGCCGTAGAACTGGGCCTTGTCGAAAATAATGTTGCGTAGGGGCTCGAACTTGTCAGAGAATTAGATAGTAAAGACGAGGTCATCGACGAGGTGGATGCTTCCATCTCGGAATTTGCCATTAGACTCGCAGAGCTTGGTGTCTGGCTCTCTGATATTAGGATGGGTAAATCGGTTGTCAGCAATTCGGTGGACGATGGGGGAGGGGTCAATGTTGCCAACGGTATGAGATCACCAGTTAGAGACCTGTCGACTGTGAATGTCTCTGTGATGACAATGGGTGCAGCGGCCTAATGCATCAAGATTCTGTGGTCAGTGGGCGCCTGTGGCGAAAAGACTAATTTGATACTCGCTGATCCTGTTTCAACTGAAGATGGTCCGTTGACCGGAGTATTTTGACCTCCAGCCATGGCATCAGTATCACCATCGTGGGCACTAGAGCCTGGCCTGACAATTATGACTCCACCATCATAAGCTACCCAAACATCAAGGTCCGTAGCATGTAACATCTGTATTCGATAGATTGATTGAAGTGTGTGGTTACGACGGAAGAGCCCACCTAGTCAACGCTGAGTGAATTATCAGGGGGAGTTGCTTCCAGAGCGAGAGAAAATGACGGCTCGACCAGCGAGGAGGCAAAGGGAAAGGTCCATACTCGAAGTTCAGACTAGTATTACAGAAAAAGGTCAGCCGCAGACAGCAATAGACAGCCGCAGACAACAATATACATGTATATTGTCGGCATATTGTTGTTCCAACCCGTTCCTCGGCATGCCGGTCCGTCATTTGATCCGGCCTGTTTCGCCCGCCGTGGTCAGCTTTCCCAAACCTTAGCATGCGAAGGCTATGAGTATAACTTCCGCGAGACAAAATCGCGAACCAGAACAGTGCATACCTGTTTTGTTATGGGCACCTTGAGAAACTAATCAACTCAGTGGCCCGCGTCGCAAGTGCCGATGCGCCGATGGATCACCTAATGAGCGCCAGAGAACTCACCCCACGCTTCTCAAGCCTCCAAGCCTGCACGCCTCAAAAAGCGAAATATTCGCATCATCGATCGATTCCTGCTTCTGCGATTTGTTGGCTAAAATTAGCCTTCCAGGTTCAGTCCAGGTGAATTTGGGTTCTATCTCTTTTAGCTAGTGCAAGACGAGCTTATTCTTTGGCGATGAAAATGGAATTTTACGGAGGAAAACCCAAACGTAGATATGAAGAGACGAGGATGGGAGTAAGGGAAGAAACCTGAAATCAAAGGCACTGCATAATTCAAATCAATTACATGGACAGCTTTTGATTACGATCATAAGCTATGGTGAAGAGATCGTTGAAGGAAATATGGAGTTGATGACGGATTGGCGGTGAAAAATGCTTCTATCAATTGAAGAATCCATCTCACTGAACCTGCAGACTCACGTGGGAGACTTACAACATAGTTGGGTATATCAGGCACATCAAATATGCCGGTGTTGTGGCTATCCGTGTATCCTCCTAGTGGCATCCGTGGCTGTAACCTCTTGGCTGTCACCTAAGAGTCCTCTTACCTCCTTGGGGTTTTCGTCGGTTGCAGCTTCGTGCTTCTAGTATAACCTTCCTATTCGAACACAACCATGTGCATAAAAAACGGAGGGTTCCTGGTGCTCTGCTGACTCAGAATCCTCCCTTATCGACTCTCGGCACAGCTGTCGTATCTTGACAACGAGTCATCCCGGACCATATCCCATCTGCGGATACGGCCCTTTGTGTTTCATCAACAATGCTATCCTTGCTCTTCACAGTGTTGAGATCTGCTCTCAGATTTTGGAGATTTACCTCCTCCTGTTCCTATGCCCGGATTTGACTCGGGTAACAATTTTCATGCAGGCGATCTCAGTATTAAAAGCCCACCTGCTGCGGCCTAAACGTTACACTTTCCCTATATCCTCATTTTACCTTGTCCCTCCACAAGTCGATGCTCAAAACACATCTTTCTATTCTCCAGACCAGCGCCTCAAGGTTCGCAAACGCTGCCGTCTTCAAGACTCCAGAGATAGACCCCTCAACCAAACACATTAAAGGTTGGAAGTCGATAACCTATCAAGAGTTCTACCGTGATGTGGAGACATTTGCAAAGCACTGGACAAGAACGTTGAGGGGTAATGGTATTCCCCAACGCTCTGTGGTCGGAGTGTGGTATGTTTTTTCATGTATGGATTAACCATACTAGATATTTATCTCACTCTCGTGCAGGTTAAGCGGGTTCCTTTATACCGATGTCCTTCACATCTACGGCCTTTCTAGAGCTGGATACATCCCACAACTCTTCAGCATTCGCCTACCAAATCCCATCGTCGTATATGAGCTTCTATGTAGGGCAGATGCAAGAGCTCTGGTATACGATGCGTCGTTTTCGAAAATTCTTGGCGATTGCCCTGTGCCGACGCACTTGGCGTCGGACGTGCGTGGACTTGATCTTCGCGGCGTATCACTATCGCCGATCCTCTCTGTCACTCAAGAGGACATCGGTTTCATCTTTCATACTAGTGGTTCAACCTCGGGAAGCCCGAAACTCGTGCCATGCAGGTATCAATGGCTGTTGAATGTGGTGGAAAAGTCATACCTTATGTGCCGCCCGCGTAACCCACACCGACAAGACGTTACAGTATTTATGTGCGCCTTTTTACCGCTCTTCTAGTCTTATTCTTTAGACTAACCAATTTCATCTTGGTTATACAGTGGTAGCATGTGTCATATTGCTCAATCGTTCAGTGAGTTTTCATTGGTTTAGTTACCTAGGGATGTGTTCTGATTTTTTTCTCAAGTGTTCATTGGCACACTCCAATACGGATCTTGTGTTATCCAGCCGACTGCCCTCAATTTCTCATCAGAAGAACTCATGGATATGATGGACCGGGGTGGACTGAACCGTCTCAACCAATTTGCAACTTTCCTCGGAAACCATCTACGAGCATCACGCCTGGATTCTAAATTATTGTCAATGCTCAAGACCCTCGATGATGTGCTATATACTGGACTTCCCCTCCCGCGAGAAGAAGAGCAATGGGCATACAAACACGGGATCAAGATCAGAGTACGTTTTATTCAATCCTTCAAACATGATTAACGGCTTGATAATAACGCCTCATCTAGAACCTCTTTGGTAGCACAGAAGTTGGCGGAATGCTCCTATCAGGCGGCTGTGAATGCAATCCGGCCTTGGTGGCGCCTTTGCCCGGCACTTCGTATCGCTTCGTGTCCACATCGTCCACTTCCACACAAAGCCAGTCTGCCCACCGCTCCACAGCGGAACTCTTCGAGCTTGTCATCCATGCAGACTCCCCCGACTGTCCCGATGTCTCGCTTCGGCATGCGGACGGTGATTTTCATACAGGGGATCTCTTCCAAGAAGTTCTCCCTGGATTCTACCTCTTCCGCGGGCGTGATGACGATTGGATCAAGTCAGAGAACAGCTTACGTTGCGATACAAAGGCAATTGAAGACAATGCCCGAGCGATGTGCGGGACATTGATCGCTGAATGTGTAGTAGTAGGGACTGGTCGGCCTTCACCTGTCATGTTCATTGAACCCGGTGTTGAAATGAATCACGACAAATTGAAGAAAGAGATTTTCCGCAAAGTCCGACTTTTTCATTCTCGACGATATCTACACGAGCAAATTATATCACCCGATATGATTGTTGTGGTACCCAAGTCGACTCTCCCTCGGACGGCTACCAAGGGAAATATTCGTCGAAGGGCTGTTGAAGAGGCATTCAAGACTCAAATAGATGACATTTTTGCATGCGCGAGGTAAAGATCACAAGTGTTGCATCTACTCACTTTCTTCAAATTTATTCTATATTATTTATTCATGTGTCTTCTGTCTTACCAGAAGCCTTGTGCAAAACTGGATTATTAGTCTTGGTGCACATCACTTGTTATATGTCAACTTATTGCTTGTCTGTAACACTATACAACTCATCTAGTAAATAACAGCACTTCGTACACTTGTATCCAATTAATGTATAATGCATAATGCATACAATCAATTTTTTGTTTCATCCACTATTCCGCACTAGATCTTTGAACAGTCAATATACAGATGATTTGATCATCACTAGACAAAGATTGATTGATTTTGATGCCGAGACTCAGGGGCTATCATCACCGCGTTTCACCCTTCGTGTCATTTATACAACCATCAATAACAATAGGTGACAGATGAAATTTGGACCACCAAGGGACGTCAATTGATAAAGTATGCACAGCTCAGGAACCCAGGAGAACTTCAGGGTGAAACAGGCTTAGCCAATCCTCAACCCATCTCTTGCAAATATAGTGATTCATCTTGGATCTGTGACGAATGACGTTGAGGACAACAATCATGAAAAGTATTACTTACCCAAGGTTCATCATTGCTTGAGTATTTCCTCGGAGGCCGTTCAAAACAAGCCACACGATTTGCTTCATCTTCATCTTTGAGAGGAAATATAATACCAAGCTCATAATTCGTGATCTTGATCACCGAATGTATGCTATCAGAATTTGAGAAGGGGCCTCCGAGGAGACACTCACATTCAGAACCGGATTGAATGCACTGCCAGACAAGGTACCCCACGCTGAAGCCGTAAAGTTATGGGAACCCACATACGCCCAACCAATGGCAGGCTCTATGATCTCAACAGAATCAACAGAATCGCCATCTTCCGCATCGGATGTCTCTCTGTTTGACTTTGCCGACGAAGAAACACCTTGCTTAGTGGCTATTATCATCTGAGCACAACGTGGGAATAGCAGTAAGCACAGTCCCTACTCCACGTAATGTGTGTACCTTTGAGTGCATCAGAGCTGGGCCTCCCTTACTTCGGGAATCGAAAAAATTGTTTCTTGGAAATTTTTTCGCCATCCATTGTCTCCTCCGACAGAAGATAGTACCTCCACCCTGAATGAAGAGTAAAAGAGAATTTCAAGAATCCTGACAAATCACGTCTAGATCGAGGACTCACAAGCTCACCTGCTGCGCTTCCCTGAACAGTTTCCTTGGTCGGAAAGACAATCTTCACGGGTGGATATGCAAGCTTTTCTCTGCGTTTTTTTGGCTCGTTGAGCCAATCTTCAGCCGATTCGCCCCTGGCGGACCAATGGAATTCATTGAGCCATTGTGTCGTGAAGTTACCTAGGCTGGAACCCTGCCAAGGATTCAATAAAGCCCCGCTCCGTAATGCAAGGACATCAACAGACCTGATACTCAATTATGAGGTTACCTTTCGTTATTTCCTTGCCCGTCCGAAGCCCCATCTTCCGAACCGCCATCATAAGGCGCAGGTGCCCTGTCCTAGTTTATAAATCAAAGATGATCCAATCCTTCTGGAACTAGGGTTAGCAACACACTTGGTCACATTTGGCCAACCTTCATGTTTTCCTGCGATAGAAGGGACCAGATGGACTGTTACTTTTGACCAGTCCCAGAGTGATCGCAAGTCATCGATAGACTTAAGGGGTATGCTGGACTAAAGACCTTATTTAGAAGCGTTCCGCTATTCAGGACAGCGAACCTGCATGTTCTCGGAGGAGTGTCTTCAAAGCAGGAATAACATTGATAGAGTACAAGACACTTTGCAAGATAGACGGGAAGTCGTTAACGACTTTCGGATCGCATGGTATGGGCTTTGATCGTAGCGGCAAGTCTTGCACCCAAATTGACTAAAAGTTCGGATGAGGCAAGAACGCAAGAAAAAGAATTGCACATACATTTTCTATGTCACGCCAATCATAATCAATCAGATTGGCGGTGGAAATTACAACTCGTAGGCTGCCGTCTTTGTAGAAAAGCTGTGATGTTATTTTATTTATAGAAGTTTGAGATCTCATAGTATAGCTTTGAATTTGTGTCACTTACAAGCATAAACTGATATGAAGAACTAAATTTCAACCAAAAGGCAAGATATACCGTAGACCTTGGCCCACCTTCATATGCTGACATCCATAGCCCCCGCGGAGAAGGGGTGTCGTTTTAATCCAAGTCGGAAAAGTGTATCTGACTGATGCCTGCCCCGTTGCATCCGGTTGGGTGACCATAATAACGGGGACTGACGGATCAAAAAACTGGTATATCCACGGGAGGTCAAGAGCATACGAGGCAAGAATAGCGAAGCTAAGATCATCTTTCTGATTGAGATCAGAGCGATGCGATCCAAAGTGAAGAGGACATCAGGGACTTACACTGCCTAGGACTTGAGTCAATTTGAACGTTGGTGATCTGTCTCGCCTCTGCTCTGCATGTCGTGTCGCAGTCTGTCGCAGTTCACCATTCCAGAATACTTGGCGAGAGTTGAGAGAACTGGTAGGATTGGAGTTCTTTTGAGATGATTTTGACATGTGTTGTTTCTTAGATGGTGGTCCATCCATGCTCCCATCTCTTTCGGTTTCAGAATCCGACTCGTCTTCAACCGCCTTCATTTTTGCTTGAGCGACTTCTCCTCTAAGCCTCTTCTGTCGTTCAAGGCGTTCATTTTCTAGCTTAGCTCGCTCAAGTAGAAAGGATGATAGGCCCTGTTCTGGCTTCTCTTTCTTCGCTAGACCTGGAGGTGAGGGGACCGGTTGGGAATGGCTTGAAACCTTAGAAGCTTCTAGTGTTCGCTGAGGGCCCTTCTCATAACGTACATCTTCATCATCACTGTCAATAACGATGACTTCTGACTGTCTTGGGCATTCTTCCAAACTCAAAGCAATGGCTCTTATTTTAACAAGTCAGTGTAGCGTTCAGGAAGTTGTAGTTGTACGAGATCACAACACACCTCGCAAGGTCTTCGTCCTCATAATACATCAGTGATAGTAGCACTCTAATGAAAGGCACGTTACGCCGGATGCCGGATCACTGTAAAAAAGACTTATTGCGAATTCAGGAAAACAATTCAAACATTAGTTCAATTACATCATTTTATCGCTATCAAAAAGTGGTCTATAGTGGTTTGATTCGTTATGTATACTCGCCTCGCGGAAATACCTCTGCCAAATTCTGCCACTTTCTTGAATCACGATAGTAAGTCCTTTATCAGCTTATCAGAGACGGGACGAATACAATTTGAATAGCTGCTCAAATTACTTACTCTGTTCGAGATCATCTTTCTAACACCAAGAAAACGCTGACCAAGATCATACCCCTGACGGCTAACACTCCAGTGGCTCTTCCCTTACAAGAGGTCGGTGAGGTCCTCGCGTCTGTCGTCTCTCCATCCTATGGTCTTCGTGCAAATCTTCGAGAAACCAAGCAGGGGAACTCGACCAAAAGATATGTGGATGTATGGGCTAGAGATCGAATCGAGGTCTCCTATGAAGTAACTGATCACCATCAAGCGTTTTATCTGGATGGTGAGTGTCATATTCAAGTATCAGCATTAAGCTCACTCAGCAAGCACTTAGAATATCTATCTACTTTAACTTTCTCTCCTTCCGAAACGGCGCTCTTATACACGGCAGAGGCGAACGATACTCAGAATAACTCTCATGATCCATACGCTAAGTTTCGCTATAGACCTAATTTTGGTGAAGGCTTTGGTGGAAAGAAACACCCTCATTTCTTTTTACTTCGTTGGAGAGCCTCCAAGGACCCCAACATACTTACACTGAAACCTACACTCTACGAAATACATCCCAAGATCGATAATGTACTCTTTGGTCAAGGCATATTCTTTCAAAATTCTGGGGAAACAACTTTATTCGCCACAGGATATGAACTCACACCTAATGGAAGAATGCTTGGTATCAAAGGCTGTTTCAATAGACCTTTCGGTGTCTGGGAGCTACGCCTTGAGGCTCAATCTGAAGACGTTTACGCTTCTACTGATGACAAGAAAGGCGACCTGATTATCTGTTCTGCCAGAAAAATCAGTGATACCAATTCAGGACGATCACCACGGATTCTACAAGAGGGTACCAAGAATACCCTGTATTGGTTTTCATCAGCTGCTGGTGGTCCTCATGTGTCGACCACTTCACTCCATTCTGTAGATATCATGTCGTTGGATGCTATACCTCCAAAGATTTCCTCCATTACACGAACGGTGATACCCATACCGGAAGCCTCGGGATCAGATTTTCCGGGACTATACCCTCCTTTCAATCTACTTGTCCGTCCATTCCTACAACAGAAAGATGGATCTGCAGATATCGTTATACAGTCACAGTGGGGTGCTCGTACAACTATTCTCTCTGTCTCGTCCTCTACAGGAATCGTGAAACACCTTACTCCTCCTGATCCATGTCGGTCTTTTAAAACCACTTTCTATCGACTGTTCTGATCAAAAGACAGTTCTCTTCAGTTGGATGCTTTTGGCTTGTGATGGGAAGAATCGTATCATTTGTTCGAGGAGTTCACCCAGCGAACCTTATCAGACCCTCCTTGGGACTAATTCAGAAGAGGGCTTTCAGTGGCAAGTGCTCGATCAGCCCGATTTGGCTCCAGATGGTATGAGGATGTTGACTTGCAGGTCTTTTGACTAAGTTCTTCAATACTCAGTCCTCTCGGCCTTAGCAAGTATCAGGACTTCTATCCACCCAATATTAGGTCACCATCCAACAGAAACTATTGTTATCCGCTCGGTTGTAGACGACTTATCACATGCAATCCACCATCCACTGATAACTGTACCACATGGTGGCCCTCACGGTGCATCGACAACAGCATTTACGGCAAGCACGACTGCTCTGGTATTACAAGGATGTACGTCTACCTTATCTACTAGGATATGAGAGTAGCTAAGCTTTTTCAGATACTTTATCACTCCCGAATTACACGGGAACACCAGGCTACGGTCAGAATAATATATACAAGCTTTTGGGGCAGTGCGGGTCACTTGATGTTGAGGGCGTCCATGCCTCTACTTTGTACTTGATCAATGGTTTATCATTGGCGCGACACGGTAAAGGGGAAATCTTCGTTATGGGTGGGAGCCATGGCGGATTTATTGCGGCGCATCTTATCAGCCGATATCCTGACATCTACAGCGCTGCCGTGCTCCGCAACCCTGTGATATCCTGTGGGAATATTGCAGGTACTGATATCCCCGACTGGTACTTTGCAGAATTTGGATTTCAAAATGATTTTCCAGTCCATTCCTCTCCTACCTTCGACTTATCCTCCATATCCAAGTCATCTATAACGCCCAACTTTGACGCCACTCCGGATCTAACCCCTATTATATATGAAAAACTCTATGAAAGTTCTCCTTCAACTGCCCTACTCAAAAACTTCAAGGACCGATCTCAAAGGCCCGAACCTTTCGCGCGGCTTCCTCCTGTATTACTTTTGATAGGTGCAGCAGACCAACGTGTTTCACCCACTCAAGGAAGTGGTTTCTATCATCTTCTCAAGGGGGCAGGAGAAGAAGTGGAGATGCTCATTTTTGAAGGGGAAGGACATCCGCTCGAAGGGGTGGAAGCTGCAAAAGTGGGTTGGGAAGCTTCGCGAGACTGGCTGAAAAGGTTTGGGCGAAAACAAATGTCCTGAGTGAGGAAGGAGAGAGTTTGATGGCTTATTTATCAGAATAAACACCTACAGTGGGGTTCAAAATTCTGCCAATGGTTGCGATTCTTGTAGAGATCTGTAATATTAATGGCCTGACACATTGTAGACCACACACTAACTACTACTCTCTGATGTCCTGCATTCAAGACTAATCAGACTGACAAAGCCTTTATCCAATCACTATCTGGTTGATCACATTTCTCTGAATCTCTGAATTCTGCAACTCCTGTAGGATAGTTAGCTAACACTGAGTCCCAAGTTGTTGCAATCATTCCGTTGCACACCAGTAGTCATCCATCATTCCTTACCATCAATTTAATCTCTCTCAATTCCACTAGTATCTTTCTGCTTAACTGGTATCCAAGGAGTGTAGAAAATATATATACCAAATGACCCCATCATACCACCTCAGATGTTGAGTATTACATAGATGTCTGGAGTGAGATATTGTATTCTCTAGCTCACATAGCCCACTCACACTAGACTATAGATGCTTACTGTATAAAAGATTAGCCATCTATGTGATACTATAACATCTGAGATACTGACCATAAAAAAGGTTATTTATTAGAGCAAATTTTTGAAGGACTTAGGTCAACCCCTAGGTAGAGGGTCAGGAAAAACTTGATGGAGTTCTTTGTTGTATTGCATCACTATTTATACAGTTTGTGGTAAGATTCCAAATCCTTTTGTGGTTTTTACTCCAGCAAGGATCTGAAGCAGTCTTGTATTCTCTCTTCACCCCTTTTCTTTTGTGAAGGGTGTAAGCATTGCAAGGCTGAGCTACCTCACAAAGCCACTCTAAGTTGGAGTTGACAAAAGAGTTCCTGACTGATTACACTACTACTTATACTATTACATTGTATGTGTACATCTACATTGATTGGTTGATGTGTTGAGTTATAGCTCCCTTTGTGTCTATGTAATTGAAAAATAAAAGAAAAATAAAAGAAAAATAAAAGAAAAGAAATAATAATAATAATGACTTAGCTGTGTATAAGGATTAAAGGTGATTGTGGCAATGCCTTAACCCCAACTTAAGGAGGTGGTTCCAAGAGAACTTGATAGAGTTCTGTCATGAATCGCCCCTACAGACATTTGACTAGCCACAACGGCTAAGTCAATATTTATTTTCTTTTATATTTCATTTTCATTTATTTTACAAAAAGAGTTGTGGCCTAAC
>Ga0153987_1000166_pt1 | contig 23670 bp, 24 predicted proteins | sample TSNC071MetaG_FD_102279 | JGI IMG/M metagenome (GOLD analysis project Ga0153987, IMG submission 102279) | Attine ant fungus gardens microbial communities from North Carolina, USA - TSNC071 MetaG | ecosystem: Host-associated > Fungi > Mycelium > Unclassified | place: USA: North Carolina, William B...
AAAGTATTGCTTTTGAAGTTCCCATATACTCGGCTTAATCTCTTTCTCTATGGATCTCGTCTTGCAAATTTGTGATGATTATCTTCTCGACCGAGTATGGGCCACCCTTATCCCTCTTGCCGCCTTTACCGCGTCATCAGGGCTTACCGACTCACTGAATAGCACCCCTCCTGTCCTTGCATCATTCCCAGAACGAGCTCCAGCAAATTTCTCAATTTCACTTCTTGATGCCGACAAGTTTACAACCCTCTACGCGCAGACAGTCGCTTCCCAACCATCGATATCTCAAATGTCAGCGTGGCCCCGCGATTACCTTCCGCGCCAACTAGTGTCTCTGTTGGTGATTACACTGATAGGGATCCATATCCTGTATTTCCTGTTTGCCGGATTGTCGTATAAATTCATCTTCAATCATGAAATGATGAGACATCCTCGTTTCCTCAAAAACCAAGTTAGACAGGAAATACATGCCAGCTTGAAGAGTTTTCCTTCTATGATCCTCCTGACACTGCCTTGGTTTGAAGGTGAAGTATTGGGTTACTCGAGGCTATATGACGGATGGGACACATATGGATATACATATCTGATACTTTCTGTGCCCTTGTGAGTAACCTTTGCATATTGATCATCCCGAATTTGCTCACGTTATCAAGCTTCCTCGTGTTTACTGACTATGGTGTCTACTGGATTCATCGTTGGCTTCACCTTCCAGTATTCTACAAGACCTTCCACAAACCCCACCACAAATGGATTAGTGAGTTTACCCGTTTGATGTCCTGGACTAGGCCGAACTGATGTCCTCAGTCCCTACGCCTTTCGCATCGCATGCATTTCATCCCGTTGACGGGTATCTCCAATCCGTTCCCTACCACCTATTCATTTTTATTTTCCCACTCCATCGTATGGTTTACCTCGGTCTCTTTGTCGCTGTGAACTTTTGGAGCATTTTTGTATGTCGTCGTTGACGATCGTGATCGAGTTATACTGACTCTGGATCCAGATTCACGACTCTGATATGATAACTGGACATGCATTGGAGAATGTCATCAACGGGCCAGCCCATCATACGCTTCATCATCTCTATTTCACCTGTAATTATGGCCAGGTATGTAGCTGTTTGTTACTCATTGATATGATTTTCTGATCGAAATTAGTACTTCACATGGGCTGATCGAATGGGAAAATCGTACCGTCATCCGGACTCAGCGTTAGATCCTCTTCTTGAAGTCCAAGCGTTAAAAAACCATTGATGAACTCGGGTTCCGAACAGACATCATTATTTTTATTGGCAATTTGCTAAAGTATTGTAGTATTACTGATAGCTAATATCACACAGATTTTCATACTTGTTATAAGACTTGCTATAAGACAGTGTCCATGAGAGGCAACTAAAGAAAACAACTTTGAAACCAGAAGAAACGGGAGCGGAGAGCTGAGCTCGAGAATTTATGAGGATCGCGATTCAAAATCAATTCAAAATCTAGGGTTTGGCGAGAAATCTTTATGCTTGGTAATGCCAGTAGATAAAGTCACTGCAGTGATTTCTCACAAGCACGAAAGGAAGGACTTTGTATAGTACGAGTGTTTTCTAAGCTCTTCTACCCTAGTTCTACGTCTTGTTGGTATTAATGCCCGGACTTGATTGTTTGTCTGGTATTAATATCATGGTCTACCCGTTTCGCCACAAGATCTCAGAGACCTATTGAGTTTTTTTGCAGGAAATGGATAACAATGTGAGTCATCAGCTGCTTTACACTAACACTAGATCGAATGCCATTTGCCTTCATAATATCACGGGTCCTTTACCTTTATATTCAAAATTTTCTGGCACATTTGACATGAACCAATGGATGAGCTTATCACACATAAGCGTGCTATGATGGTGACGGACTCAGTAGATTTGATGTTATGGGCAATTCACGTTTTCCAGCCTGGGCGGGGTGAATAATTATCCTTGTAAGATTTGGTGAAGATCTAGAAATGATAGAGAATAGTGACAACGGTGATTTATGGTATTCATTCAGGGATTTACAAAAGTAGGATACTCTTCTTCTAGGCGTCGACGACTCCTTTCCAGGACGTTATTCTTGTCCAACACATAATGACCCAGCTCAAGGGCTCACTCAAGGGCTCATTGGATTGCAGGATAGGCATTAAAAAGATGCACAAATTTCCCAAAAAGTGAAGACTATTAGTTTAGTAATTAGTCTCAGGACAAGGCACTATTCAAAATTCAGTTGCATTACGCGGCTGAACGCTATCTCGAACTCGCTTCTTCCAATAGCATTCGAGATGGTTTTCACCAGATGGGATGTCCAATGCAAGGTCAGATAAATATTATCAGCTGGAGTTGTAAGCCTACTTGTCAGGATGGAGCACGCCTGAGCAAGTTGTTTATTAAAATTTAGATTTAGAGAAACGTATCTCGAAAACAGTGCAGCTCGGAGACCCTCACCAAGGCAAATGGGACAGATCAACAGATTGTGAGTACAAGAACTATTGTAGAGCAACAAATGAAGACATATTGATGAAATTTGGTAGCCTATTTCCGGATTTTTTTCCTGACTTCATCATCTTTGCAAGCATGCAACATCACTTTATTTGGTTGCCCGGGAGTCATACCAGAATGACCCTTGGACCAATCATATGATACGGCATATGCGAAGATACTGCCTGTGCGATTAAAAGTAGTGCACGAGATAGGTGCGGATGCACTTTCAAAACCTGATTAAACAATGAGATAATCAACGTTCAATGGAAGGCATCAGAAGTGATTTACTCTTCAGACGGGTGCGTGCGTCCTTATCCCAGAAGTGTGTGGTTCCATCAGATCCTACAAAAACCTCAATCAGCTCGACGATGGTATTTGGATCCAGAGCAAAATACCGGAAGTCGAAAAAGTCCCATGAACAGGATGGAATGAAATATCGTTAACCGCATAAACTAGGGCTTGGTCCTTGGCATTATTCGAGTCACGGCGGTGGCATTTGAAAGAAAAATTATTGCTAAAGTCTGGTCTAAGTTTCGAATATGAAAGACCGATTAAGAGACTTACGATGAATCGGACTCTTCAACGTACCTGAGAACGATAACAAATAAGATTTTCAACACTTTCAAGTTAAGTGCACTCACTGTATGGCCACGCGACCCTCAATACTCCCGACTGCAAATCCGTTGCTCTGAGCAGCAGTAAAACACGAGACAACGCGAGTTTGCCACTTTAAGGGTGATGTCATTGTCTGCAAAAAAGTTAAATACGTTTCTGTCATCGGAACAGAAGCTGAAAACCTTGTAAGGAGTAGTGGGGTTGTTGAGATTAAAGATCTGTATGTGGCGCTCAGCCGTTCCAGCGACGAGCATAGGGTATTGTACGTCAAAGGAATAACATCTTTCCGGTAATTGAACCGTAACAACGGGAGTTTGTGATCTAAGATCCCAGTACTAATGCGAGTCAGCTTATGGCACATATTGAGGATTTGAAAGTATACTTTGATCGTTTTGTCCCAACTGCCAGTAGCCAAAACACCCATCTGCGGGGTCTCGATCCATTTAACAACCTTGATAGGCGCGTCATGTTGGGCAACCTGCGTCATTTGACCAGTTGTGACGTCAAACATGCGACCGGCATTGTCAGCACCACCAGAGAGTATCTTTGTACCATCCTAATAGTGGTTTTGAGGCTCATCCAAGACCTCAGAAAAAAAAACATACCTTATTCCAACAAGTTGACAAAACAGGACCTTGGTGATGATATATAGCCTTGCCTTGTGTCTGCCCTTGATTCCCTACTTCATAGATTCGAACCTAGAGTGATAAGTTAGAAACAAGGGAGCTGACTATGGTAGAGAACACACGCTATTGTCCCAGCTCCCGACGGCCAGATAGTCAGCCTGGGTCGAAAAAGAAAGGGAAGAGATGGAGTCCGGGGGTGGTTCTGTGACCTCAATATCCTTATCACCGGTTGTGGACGTGCTCGTTGTAACAGAAGTCGGATTTGTGGAGAAGAACGCCATATACGGGAAGGTAAGTCAGAGTTTGGTCAAACGAATACCGCTCCAAACAAATCTCTGCGTCAACATTACAATTCCCACACTTTCCAATTATTTCACTCCGTCTCAATTTGACAGTTTGACAATGCGGCTCAGGCATGCTGCTGGACTTGTGTTTTAGTCTACAGAAGTATGGTATTTACCTTGGGATACTTTTTCGACTGCATCTGGTCCCAGTCCAATTCCCAGCAGAGCCCATGATTGATTAGTCGGCAAATGTGTGATAGCTGAGAATTACCTTTTAGTTTTTGTTATTAGACAATGGTTTATAGTCAAGGGCATCTTCATAGGGCATACTTTAGAAAGAGAAAGATTGAGAATGTCCCCAGAGATAGTGTCAAACAGAGGTTCTCTCAAGTTCTCCTTGCATTCTAGAGCTTCATGTGGTCCAAGAGACTCCCACCTGGAGAATGGGAGTGAAATCAACAGATAATGACCTGGCAGTAGTGGGATACATGATAATGTGATATTTTTAGGAAAGGGCAGATAGCAGAGACTTGTAATAGAAGTAATAATGGCAATTGATTCCAGGGCCAAGGCCCATAACATAAAGAGGTTGTCAATGTTTTTTGAAGGAAATTATATTAAGTAAACATCAGTGTAAAGTCTAGCCCAAAGGTATAGATAGGTCTGCAGCCATTAACCTTATCCTTGCCAATAGTATGTCCTACTTCTGATGGGCCCCAGGAATGAATCACTGAAAAAGGAACTAAGCATGTCTGAGATCATGATGTTCTAGTGTCTTGTATGCCATGGGACATGTCTAGCTCTCTTTCTAGCAATTTATTCCACAGTGAAACTATGAGCACTGTGCACTCGAAGTAGAACAAATGTAGTGGCAATGTCATTATTCAAATTTGTTTTCTCACAATGAGAAGAGGCTTCGTAGTCTAGAGGTACGATACTTGCTTTGGGAGGTTTCTGACTGCAAGTGGCCCGGGTTCGATTCCCGGCGAAGCCCTTTTTTAATTGTCAATCTTCTCCTTACATCACTCTCTATTTTCATAACTGCATACATAACATTTCCTTCCAAATTAGACATTAGACTTGATATTAACATTACAATTGTGACAGGCGATCATGACCACAGAAAATGAAAACAGACTGATTAAGTAAGAACCAATACTCTATTCTATGGTGTGGTGATACGATGTCGAAGGCTAGGAAAGGGTAGACTAGCCTATGGAAGGACATTGATGATAAGAGCGGATGTACCCTCTTTGGTACCAGTCTCCTATTCACAAGGTGGCGCTAACGCCCAGGCCCCACACCAGTGAGTAAGACATGAATTAAACACAGATGTTAGACAACATTATGGTCACCGCCAAATCGAATGTATGCTGGGTCGGCTTTGGGTGTATCTGGATGAAGCTGTAGCCTACCCTCCCAAAGTGCAGCAGAAGATCTCGAGGGATCTGCATGTGCTGGGTCCGAGAGTGAACCCTCTTGGCCTCCAGTAGCGACAGCACCAGCAATGAATGTTGGTATCATCGTCATCATGGAAGGCCTGGTAAATTATTAGAAAGACTCATGGATTCTATAGCTGATAAGATTCTCACACAGGCAATTTCTCGTGTTCACCATTTAAACATACAGAACGACTCTTCCCGACGAACGATGAAGCCCGTATACGTCCTCCTCGAACATTGCCGAAGTAGCTGAGATTGTCACGGACCAGTGTGATAGCACCACACCAAGTCTCCTTGTCGGGTCGAACAGATGGCAAAATCTCTGTTTCCTCTCTGCCGAAGAGGCCAAGAACACGAAACAGCCTTTCAAAAGACTCATTAGGTAAAAGGCGGACGAGCACTCCCAGCGGAAGCGATACAAAACCGAGGGCTAAAGAGATACCCCACTCGCGTCCATGTATTCTGATTACCTGGAAAGCATCACCCCCAACGAATACTATTAATATTTGTACACCAATTTCTGGAAGGAAAAATCAATATATGAACGATTATATTATGAAAATCCAAGAACTTACCGATTAAAGTTATTCCAATGAAATAATGATTACCGAGCATCCCCTCGAAGACATTCATTCGTCGATCAAGACGACGACAATTGATAGAGTTGAAAATTTGAGCGAAGACGAAAGTATTAAACACCAATGTTCGTACAATGTCGTCGCTGTTACTTGAGTGGTCGAAATCAAGGATCTGATGACCAAGAAAGTGGAAGAGAAGGATGATAAAAACCTGGTATATTGATTGGAATAGGATCATTTTATACATATCAGTGGAGAAGAGAGGTGCGCTTTTCTTGTCCGGCTTCCGATCGAGTTGTGTTTCAGATGCCGGGTCCGTAGCGAGTGCGAGCGCAGCAAATGTATCCATAATGATGTTGATCCACAGGAGTTGGACAGCGCTGAGTACAGATTCCTCCTGATTAGAGGCGAGAGCGGTGACGAAAGTGATAACAACCGCCGTGATATTTACAGAGATCTGGAACTGTAAAAATTTACGCACGGCGTCATTGACACAGCGTCCCCAGATTATAGCCTTGACGATTGAAGAAAAGTTATCGTCCATCAGGATGATGTCAGAAGCCTCTTTCGCAACCTCAGTACCAGCGATGCCCATAGAAAACCCGACGTCAGCGGTTTTCAGAGCAGGACCGTCATTGGTTCCATCGCCGGTTACACCAACAATCTCGCCTATTGACTTCAAGGTTTCAACCAGGACCTTCTTGTCCTCTGGCGACGAACGGGCTAAAACCTGAAGCCGAGGCACGATTTCGAGCCGTTCGGCCTGTGAGAGCTGGCGGAAGACTGGTCCCTCCATAACAATACCACCGGGGGTGAAGATACCACATTGATTCGCGATCGAACGGGCGGTGAACACACTGTCACCTGTACACATCTTGATAGAGACACCGGCTCGATGACACTTGGCGACAGATTCGCGGACACCGGGACGGAGAGGATCTTCAATCCCGGTGATACTGATCAAGACTAGATCCTGCGCAAGTTCTTCGTAAGGCACCTGTCAGAACGAATTTAGGAAATTCAGTAAAAGAAGCACTGTAAGAGTCCACCTTTTCCTCATCTGAGTTCGAAAGGGTCAATCCTCCGGGAGGCCAAGTAGGGATGTCCTTATAACAGAGCGCGATGGTTCGAAGAGACTGATTTGCATAGAAAATCATGGATCGGTTGATGTTCTCACGTGCATGTTTGTCTATAGGCCGAATCTCGACTGAAGCGCTAGTGTCAAAGTTGTTATCCTTGCCAACGACGACATGATGGTTGCATCGTTGCGCTAGGATTTCAGAGGCACCCTTTACATGAAAACGATAATGACCATTGGGAAGCTTGATGACAACCCCCATAGCCTTACGTCCGCTAGAAAATGGGATCATCTGGACAACCTCCGTAGCCTCGCGAATTTCCCGAAAACTGCGCCACCCAAGGTCCTTAGCGAACTGCAGCAAAGCTGTCTCTGTTTTACTCCCAACAAAAACGGATGCGCCTGTCTCTGGGTCAACATCTTCGAATGCAGTGGAGTTAGTCGCAATTGCTTCATTGAAGGTCTCTTGCAGCTGAGGCGACATGACACCATTTAGTTTCGTCTGATCCAAGGAGAAGTCCTCCGGGTATCTTCTAGTCCCTCTACTTTCGTCCGCGTTTGAACGAGCCGCGTTCTCCCCAAGCCCCCGCACGAACTTTGCATGAATGCCAACTGAACCCGCGACGACAGTCATCGAGTTTTGAGTGAGGGTGCCGGTCTTATCGGTGCAAACCACGGACGCATTGGCCATCGTTTCACAAGAGCCCAGGATACGAACTAGCAACTTTTCGAGAGTCATACGTTTTGTGGCGAATGCTAGTGCAAGAGTAACAGCAAGCGGAAGACCTACACATGAGGTAAGTACATGAGATGAACATAGGCATGCTTAATACATACCTTCAGGAACAGCAACCACTATCAGGGTGACGGAAATGATTAGGATGTTGACGAAAGCAATGCCCTTCTGACTCGGTGTCCTAGATCCATTTTAAAAGATTTGACATCAGTGACATGAAGACAAACGAACCGTTGCGGCTCTCCCGTGCCCAACTGGACAAAAAAGCGAATCATCAAAGCTATGAAGAGAAGAAGACCAGCCAGTGAGCCTATTTTGGCGATGAACTCCGCAAGGTTATTCAGCTTGACTTGGAGGGGAGTGTTTTCAGTGTCCCCTCGTAGTGCTATTATGTTGTCTTGATCACACGAACCTGAGACAAGATATCACAACGCACCCATCATGATACGACCGTTGAAGCTTTTTGTCCCTACGGCTACTACCACATATTTGCCAACACCCTCCAAAACCTTGCTTCCGCTGAGGATAAAGCAATCGGCGTGTGTTCTTATTTCAGTTCTCGCACTTCCAAGCATTTCATCATATGGAATTTTGTGAATAGCGTCTGATTCCCCAGTGGCGCCAGACTCGTCACATCGAACATTGTGTCCGGAAAGGAAAACCCCATCGCATGGAATAATTTCCCCAGGCTCGAGGAGGGCTATATCACCCACTAACACTTCCTACCTAGTAGTGAGAATAATGAAGTCAAAGATATACTATAGACGAACCTTGACATCAATGACCTTCTCCTGACCGTCCCGTATGACCTTCACTCCACGCTCCTCTTTCTTTTCGTTCAAAACTCTGAACTGTCGCTCTTTCTGCCAATCATTGACAGACCCCACAAATACCTATATTCAATGATTCGGTTATTGATCATACTGACGAAGGAATACACACACCACAATGGCAATGGCAACCATGATCGCAACGCCCTCTACCCAGTCAACAGGGGGTTCATTGGGCGATCGGGGTGTGCCAAAATCCTGGAAAAGCCCCAGAGCGAGAGAAATTGCCGCAGCAATGGAAAGGAGTATCTGTAGAGAATATGAACAAATCCTCTATAATCATGAATGAGGTCAAACGAACCAAAACCTTGTCCTTCAAAGCAAGCCACATCAGTTGAAGCAACGATTTACCCGGTCTCCGAGGAAGTAGATTCTCCCCGAATACTCGTTTGCGATCATCAAAAGTGGCACCGTGCGCTGAATGGTCTTCGTTGATAGATGGTTCTCGAATATGACCGCTTGGTTCAGTGAGAGTGATCGCTGGGAGTTTTGATGAGGTAGAATGAGTAGAAGCAACAGATTTGACCGTCGCTGATCTCAGCAATGATAGAGTTGAGAGGCCGTGGTCGGCACTAGTCCCAAGTCCTCGAATCAAGCCAACTACACCACCAAAGCTCGTGAGTGTATCAATATTCTTTGGATCCAGCATATGGGCAAGTTGATAGGGTTTAAACGGAAACGGGGTCGGATCAAGACCTTCATCCTGGAGCAACTCCAGTTGGTGGGAAGTCTTGCCATCATGTTCATCTATAGATTTGTCCTTCTTGCCTTTTGGTCCATGATTATCAAATTTCTGATTTTCTGTTTCAGAGGACTTGTGGGATTCAAAAGACTTGCGAGTCGAAGACAATTGAGGATCAACGTCAGTAAGAGAGGTCGCGCATGAATTCACCTTGGCGACTGCTGGGTCTCCCATTTCTGTGACAGAACTCGCAGTGGTTGCAGAACTGGGCCGTCTTCTATGCCCACTCGAGCCAACATCGTTGGGGCTGAGGAGGCTAAAGGATAATCTGTCATCTGGCTGGCTGTCACGAAGGGCGAGAGTAGTCTTGAAACCACTATCAGAATGGGTAGAAATCGTAGGAGAAGGAGGATATGCGATCGTCGGTGAGTAGTCAGAGGGCGAGGACGAGAGCAAGTGCTGTAAAGTGGGGGATGGAGGAGAGAGGAGAGCAGTGTTAGGTTCAATGTCTACATGGGTGGCCTGGATAGATCCTGCAGCGTCGGTGACATTGATTGAAGGAATGTTCTGGTCGTCGACAGACATAAGGAGAAGGACAGACCAGGAATCCCAAACATGCAGTTGAATGCAGGTGATAGTTTATATATGATTATATATGTGATGTGCCACACAGCCTCCCCCTTCCCCACGCCCCTATGCTGGAATAGTCGATCTCCCTTATCGTCTTACAAAAATCCAGCTCTTGATCCATTATCAGATACTATTATGGCTTATGCGCAGAAGCGTTCCCCTTACCGTGCAGCCCTTCATTAAGTTTTTGCAGTGTGTCTTTTACAGGGTCATCTGAGTCAACATATCTTTCAACCAGCCAGTCTAGGTCTGGTGGTAATGACCCGGGCTGTGTTGCCATAACTCCCTCAATTTTTTTGTTCATTATCTCGCTGTTTGTTCTTCATGAAACCCCAAACTCTTTCGAGCCCAGAAGAGTTGGATACCCTCCAGAACACGAGCCGAATCAGATCATAAACTTTCATACAATGAAGACTCGGCTTCAGTAGGAACCAGAGTCCAGAACTCTTGCAATTAGCTACGACACCTACTCAGCTTTAAGTCCATGATAATGCCATGCCAAGCCCTCCGTGCTTCCGATCTGCTCGACTCTTTACTACTACATCTCCAATCGAAATATCCCTCGAGATTTTTTGGCTCCAGCTGACTCACACGATCCATGCTACTGGTACATCTTTCAAATTTCGAGCTACTTGCCACTGATTTGACAGTCACTGTCGACGCACCAGAAACCTGCTCTTCAGAAGTGCAACAAGCTCATTGAATATGACTCGAAAGCTCCCGGTAATGAATGTAGCACAGGCCGGATCTGTGCCCTGTGACAAAATTCTTGCACACTTCAGCGCCTGCTCTTGAGGCGATACGCAACAGCGGTTTCCGCGCGAATGGCCGTCATCCATTCCACCGATAAGATCCTAAAAACTCTGTATCCCGATATGAAATGAAGGGATTGACATGGACGGCCGTACATCAACCGCTGTCTCAGATATTAATCAGGCTTATAACGTAGTGATAATGATGATTCCAACAGTGTCACTTATTTACCTTGCCGAGAAATAGTTGGAAAAGCTGCGGAATGAGTACTACCAAGAGTACGTGGTCACGCCAGAGCCAAAATTTGAGAAACATAAAGGCGACGAACCTGGGACTCGAACCCAGAAATCTCCAGCTCAAATGAAGTGATCCTTGCACCGGAAACTGGCGCGTTAACCATTACGCCAGTCCGCCTCCAAAAACCCCTCCTTACTGTGTAACATATTATTTGTATCATATTTTAAGACCATCAAGAGTCTAATAAAATGAATAAAATGCCTGAAGAGTATGGCGACTCCTTTTGCAGCCAGTCTGAAGATACATTAACAAGTCATACGAGGTTTTTTGTTGGTTCGTCAGGATTGTGATAGATAACCCCGACCAATTTCCTCTGTTCATAGGGAGTAGTGGCGCAAAAACGCCGCATGTGGGCATGAATATGCATGTTGGCACCAACTTTTACATACCCTTTTCTATGGCATCATTCTAGGCCAGTTCGTTCATTCATTGAGTTGTTTCTATCTTGAGTATCCGATGCTTACCGTGGAGTGAGACAATCACGACTGATGTATGTCCCAGGTCCTAAAATTACTGTAATCCCATCATTTCAATTGATCGATAGTTTTAACGGTGTTTTTTGGGGGCACCTCAACACGCTCACCGGGTTGGTATTGATCTATAGACTCGTCTGCTATCCGTCCATGTACGTCTGGGCGTTTCTGAGGAGAGGCCATGCTGTTATTATAAACAGGGGTGATACCAAAAGTAGGCGTCCACATCGGTGAAATTCTCTAGTTGTTAAGGTTTGAACGGATGCAACTTGATCTAGTTTGATATCTGGAGAGTGAGTAAAAAACTTTCCGTGCAATATGCATCTTCTCAAACCTGTCCTCGCCTGCTATGCGAAACATGACAGGACATGGAGGATTGATGATGATCAATGAAAAATCGACAGACTTCTATACCAGTTAGCACGCCTCCTTTATGATACCAAAGTTGGGCCACTTGAGGCTGTGCAATTTAGTCAATCCAAGGTCCGTTTCTACAGACTTGCAGACCAGAAGGTGGGGTCCAACTTTGGTCATCAATGGGTTGAGAAGCATATCCACCACAGACGCCTCATCTGAGGGGCAAGTATTCGGTCCGAGTGTGCCTGTTAGCTGTTGAGTTTCGGCTGTGCAATGTCTAAGCAATGTCTAACTGTGTACGTCTAATTATAGTCGTAGTCATGTGATGAGATTACATTCAGTTTCGAATACTCTCCAAATGATAGTCAATTGTGTGACTATCGCTGCACAATGCCATAATTTACCACAATACAAAAGAAAGGTAAAAGCAAGAACCCGGAGAAACATGAATACGATAATTTTATGTCTCAAAGAAAAAATCATGCCCGCGTCAGGCTTGAGGGGTGCTTGAAATGACTCCATTGACATGCGGCTCTGATCTAGTTTGATCGTCCTTCTCATCATTCTCAATATCAATTCGGTCCAGTTCTTTGATGAAACTGCTACCCCAGAATGCAGCTGTGTACTTTTTCACGTACTTGAACAGTTTGCGGTGGTTCTCTATCCTCGTAGCAGTGTCCATAGTTACCGCCTCATGGATAGCATCGGCGACCTGCTGTGAATCCCATGGGTTTACAACAATTGACCCGTTGAGACTCTGGGCGGCACCGGCAAATTCGGATAGGATCATAACACCTTGACGCGCTTGTTGGCAAGCGACGTACTCATAGGATACCTGAAGAACTGATTAGATCCATGACTCCAGCCTAAGCATTGAAAGACAAACCAAATTCATACCGTCCCTGGTGCTCGTGACCAAACAAACGTCACTGACAGCATACAAGGCACAAAGTTCGTTGAATGCGAGACTCTTGTGCATAAAATGGATAGGCATGAACTCAACGGTGCCGAATCGTCCATTGATTCTTCCAACAAGCTCGTTCACTGTCGACCGGAGGTTTTGGTATTCCTCCACATCCTGACGCGAAGGCACCGCAAGTTGAACCAGCACAACCTGAAAACAGAAGATCAGAAGTCACTTCCAGATATGACATTGACCAACTTTGCCGATCCACTCTGGGTGCTGTGTAAGGAACAACTCCATCGCATGCAGCTTTTGAGGAACTCCTTTTATGTAATCGAGACGATCTACACCAACGATGACCTTCACCCCACCAAATCGCTGCTCCAACTGGTGAATGCGGTCCTTGACGGACTGCTTTCGTAGATTCTGACATCACCTTAAGCATGAGATCATCCTTAAGCAAGTCAGTGAATTGTCAGTAAACCCTCACGTCAATGAAAGAATCCGGCTCTATCCCAATGGGGAATGTTCCAACGTGGGCAAGGCGACCTTCAAATTCTACCCCGTTCGGCATCGTCGGAAGGCCAAGAATACGTGTACAGGACGAAAGGAAGTGTCGTGCATAATCGTAGGTGTGGAAGCCGATGAGGTCGCAACAGAGAACACCATACAAAATTTCACGGCGGACTGGGAGAATTCTGTGCAATAATGACAGACGAGAAAATCCAGATCAATCTTGACATACCTGTATATCTCACTACTAGGGAACGGCGTATGCAGGAAGAACCCGATTTTGATCCCAGGAATACTGGCTGTTGTGGGAGATCCAAACTCTTCTCCTTCAACTCCTTCTGCGATCCTGGATAATTGCTCCAGTGTGAAGTTGTCGATGTTGCGTCCATCAATGAGTCCGCGCAATAGCATAGGCAATAGCATAAGGTGATAATCTTGTACCCATACCATAGCCCCAGGGGTAATCTGTTGTCGGACTACCTCAGCGAATTGCATGTTTGCTTGTCTATAAGCCAGCCAATTCGCTTCATCAAAATTCATTTCTCCAGGATGATAGTGAAAGAGGGGCCAAAGAATTGAGTTTGAAAAACCATTGTAGTGACGATCTGCAACATCGTCATCGAGATATACTGCTTGACAGGAATACTCCTCCATCAGCCGCTTGTCGACGTGAGGACGGTCCTTGATTGGGATGAAAAAACCCGGCCAGCCAATCCAGGTGAAACCGAGCGATTTCTTGAACCCGGAGAGAGCGGAAACAAGGCCACCAGACGACATCTTGAAATGATATTCGCCTTTGGAGTCCTTCGTAATGGTGATGGGCAGTCGATTGGACACGACTATTAAATGACCGCTAGGTTTATCCATGGCAGACAATGGTCAGTGATGAGAGTTGGGAGACCCCAGACGGCCTGAGGGATAAGATTATATAGTGGCGACAATCAAACGCCAAAGGATTGAGTGTATTGAGCGAAGGAGGGGTAAAACCCAAAACTGGATTCCGGATTGGGAAAGATAATCGGACCAAGAAAAAACGTGTGATCGCCAGGGGTCATTGTATGAAAGCAACTGCTCATGCTAGATATAGTCAATCTACACAGCGACTAGGTTCCAGACCCTGGTAACTTTGCCCAGTGCATTTCTTCATCAAGCTGTTCTATCCCATCTGTATTTGACTTTCATATAAGGATTCTCATGTGATACTTTCCCAAATGGCCAACAACCAGGGTTGGGCTTTCTTTTCAGTCCCAAAATATCTTTGCTGGTGCACAGCGCCGTTGCAAGTTTCGAGAAAGAACAAAATTTATCATGCAATAATTCTCAAAATACAGGTGAAGATTGGAGCAGTTCCAACTATTGCTTCTATGCTTTTTTGAATCGAACATCTTTAGTCAAAAAGACCAAAGCCCTGGATCGAAACGTATGAGTATATTGATCCAAAGTGTATGAGAATAGATGTACCATGTCGTCGTCAGATTCCTCGGCTTCCTCTTCCTTCTCCTCGGCCGCAGGAGCCTTGGCGGTATCAGTGGGAGCAGCAGCATCAGTAGGGGCAGTAGTAGAAACAAAAGCCTCAGGGTTTTCTAGATATTCCTTGATCTTTGCGTACTTTCAGTTTTCGACTTGGAATACAAAAGAAAGAGATACTTCACTTTTTCTGAGCCATCAAAGGTGTACTCAGTGCCCAAGGAGATCGCGAGGACATTCTTGTAAGAGTTGACAAGGGAGTGCGTGATGGAGGCAAGGGTAGGATAGTGAAGGGCAAGAGAGATGCACGCAATCGTCTTGATACCAGTGAGGAAACGATCCATGAGTTCGTCCTCGCTAACATCAAGGATCTGAGGGGAGAACACATTGCCAGAATCATAGATTTGAACTACAGTCATTCCATATGTGAACGGGGAAATGTTTAACATGTTGAGAAGGGTGGCTTCGGATGGACCAACACGAGTCCCTGCAGTGACAACCTTGACATCGGATATAATTTCAATGGTACCACGGGCGATCTTTGTAGGGATACCAAGGGCCTGGAAGAAAGATGTCTTTCCTGGTTCCATGCCCGTGTTACCAGCAGGAACGTAAACATCCTTGGTTGAGAAAGCACCAGCACGGGCAGGCGCAGCAACTTTGTTGGCAATGATGATGTCACGGATATCGGGGAGATTTTCAGAAGTGAAGACAAAGCCGACGTTATCCTTCACACAAGGTAGGAGACGTTCGAGTTCAGGAAACTCCGAGATGTTAGTACGTATGACACGTCGAATCATGGTATTCTTTCCCATCAAGACGATACCTTTGCCACGGAGTGCAACACGGATCTGGTGCATCTGGTTAGAACCGACATTATCCACGTTCACAACGAAGATAGAAGCTTCACGCATCCGTTCAACAAGATTCGCGGGACAAACACGGGCAGACTTACGATAAGTACGAAAAAGCTCCTTGAGTTTCTGAGAATAATCCTCCTTGTCAGCACGAGAAGCACCCATTGTTTGCGATTATCTGCAAAGTATGGGTAGTCCATCGGTTTTCAGCTTCCAAGCACGCACAGATATGATAGATTGCGAGTTCAAGTTGACCTCCCTATTGACCTCTGCTCCTGAATTCAAAGTCAGACAGAGAGACCCAATGGAAAACTTATTGCTAACCAGGTAGTGCCAATGGATTTTTCAAGGCAACTTGTGTCGAGGACAGATAACAAGAGATTTTATGTTTTATGTGTAGATCCTTGGGAAGTAAGGTTAGAACTCCGCCTCGGCAATGACCTCGGCGTCTTAGGCAGTCGACCCAAAAGAGTCCCGCCCGCAACACCTCGCATCGCGCTTTTTCAGCGCAGAGCGAGCCGGGATTACTCGCAAGTATACCTCCAGTGAGGCTGCGACGTGTTAATCGCAGTTCTCCAGCTACCTCCATGCAATGGAATGTTGCGATGTTGCCAACTAATTTTCCACTCTCACAACACTAGAATAATTTCTAATTTATGGTGGGTCAACTTTGCATGAGACAAACAATGGTTGAACGGTATTTTATAGGTCTTCATACGCAAGGCCTCGATATGCGTCTTATCCTCTGAAGCCCTGTTCAGTGGACAGGCCTCGGGAACCCATAGGTTTATCTTCAGATGAAGCATGCTCTGCACTGGTTGATGGTCCAGTGGATGCTTTCACTAGCCATGTCAACAGTGAAACAGTGTATTCATGTGGGCCAGACAACCCCGCACATTGCAATTGCAAACTAGACGCAACACTGGCAGCAAGGAGCAGTCTGTTCGTCCAAAATCATGACGAGTCGCGAACGCATCCTTCCCAGAATAACACTGAGTTTACCACACGGGACACTTGGTGTGGCGCCTTGTCTCTTGATCCAACAGTTTCACTGGGTCCCATCTCTTTCCATGTATTTGCGGAGGCCTTCGAATTTGTGAACGGAGTACTCAGCAATACCACTTCTGACACTATCCCACCAACCCACTTCGAACAATTGCGGCTGATCCTGTGGCGGTTCGGTCCAGATTTATTACGTCAGCTAGATGCCAAGGCCAGTGATGAGCTGCTCTGCCTCTTAGGGACAATTTCCGATGAGACAAATGCCTACAAGTTCCACAGTCACTCGGGGGGATGGCGTACGAATTTGATGGGGAGAAAATTTTGGGAAGAAATTGTGATGGTCGCAGAGATAAAGGAATCCCTGGGGCATGTATTTGGAGAGAGGGAGAATTATTGGTCAATGAGGGCGTATTTGGAACAAGCAGGGACTAAATGCTTTGAAGGTGCGCGTACTTGTGCATCTCTTGAGTTCTTGTTCTCGATGGCTATTCCTATCTAGCTGCAAGGCAAAAGGCCCGAGCACATTATCTGCGACTTGCACTCACGACACGGTCAGAGTCTGCAATCATCGTTCCATATCTTAACAGCTTTTTCATGCCTCCCTTGACGCCTGAATTTGGAGGTGCACTCAACATTCTCTTGGATGTTTTGAATCAGCACAATCCTCATCGAGACATTGTCGGGATTCTCTGGACTGTCATCCTGACATATAACAATGTCCTATCTCTGGAGCAAAAGGGAGCAATACTTGACATGATGCTTTCCCGTCTTTCCAGCTCTAAACCCGAAAATTTTCGAGAACAAGCCGGAAAATGCCCCGGAGTAGAGGATATCGTCGTTGGTTTTGTGGCTTCATTCTTTCCGTGTTACCTGGAAATGGGGACATCCATTAGCCTTTTGTCATGGGCAAGAGGCTGTGCTCAATTGAGCATTGCAGGAGAGATTCCCATCAATGACCGTTTCAGCAATCTGGTCTTGCTAGCCGCGTGGATTATGCCACAGGAAATTTCTGGTTTGCCGGATTTTCGATACGTAACTGATGGTCATGACTGGAGGCCATTCATCGGCCTAGCGATGTTAGATCAGGTTTTCCATGGTCGAAACTTAACGGTCGCTGAAGTCAGGGAATTACAGATTATAATACGATCGCTCTGGCACTTATGGGAAGGTGCTACTACCATTGATACACCGGGCGAGATTCGCCGGATTGTCGTAACTGCTTTTCTTCGTGCAGCTGCTCGACTCCAAGACAGATCATTGTTGCATTCGTGTCTTAAGGATATTTCGGTAGGCGTGCTGTGGAAGACCGCTTCATATGTCGAGGACCCTGAGGCTAGACAGGTTGAGCAGCTTTTCAGAGCTCTTGCTGAATGTGTGTCGGTTTTCAAGGGCCCAGTATCGACATGGATGTTGTCCTTTCTCAGAGATGTTCCATACAACTCCTTCCACCTGGATTTCTATCTCAAAGGAATATTCCACCAATTAGCGACTTCGAACGCACATATTGTATATCGATTTTACTGCGAGTGCCTCTCTCATGGAATACCGATCTCGTCCGAAGCCTCGATCTTTGCTGCCCAGACTTTGGCCTGTGGGCACTACTGGGATCAAGTGACCGCATTTCTTCGGGATGACCAATTTGACAGTACCTCATTGGAACCCCTGCTGGAGACCATTCTACGCATTTTTCATTCGAGCAGACAAGAAGATACGACTCCTGCAGTTGCCGGAGCTACTGCTGAGGCAATGTTGACGTGCTACTCTAACATCAGAATCCCCAGCCGACTCAAGTATCCCATTCGGTTTTTTCTCCCCATAATGATCGCTTCGCGGCATCCCCTGAGAGCTGTTCAAGTTCTTGAGGTTTTACACCAGAACAACCCAACCATGTTCTCTTATCGTTATTTCCTTCGAATTATTCACACACTTTTTCGATATCGTCAGTTTGCCCTGGGAGTCAGAGTCTTCCAATTAGCAACTCAAGTGTTCCATGAAAAGCCTGCCATTATCAAGAACTTTTACAGAAAAACGAGATACAGACTGGCTCGCGCTGGTGCCTTCAAACTTGTGTCCCGTCCCTCCATAGACCAACCCTGTCCAGGCACATTGCATGACCAATTTGTCTCCCTATCTCTGCGCAAACCAGCGCGATCAGTCTGGTGGACCGTGCTACGATCATTTAATGTTCTAACAGCCTCACCCATCAATGGATCCGTTGTCTTGGTTGCTGTGCAAGTCTTACTGCGACATCGACGTTTCAATCTTGCGAGGCAGTTAATTGCGCAGTCGTCTAGTCAGCTCAAGTCGCAGGATATGACAGCGATAGGTAATACTTACCTCCATGCATCCCTCTTGTATTGGAATAAGCGTAACGGACGCCTTATGCGACATATATTGCATGCCAAAGATTTTCTCTCACAAAAGTATGGTTTTGTGGCCGATCGTATCACAGTCAACATTGTCATCAAGACCATGCTTCGTTGGAGAGTTCAAATGGACTCACGTAGCATAATGTGTCTATTTGATCATCTCGTTCGAAACGGTTATCCAGCATCAGAACGGTGGCATACTGCAAATGGAGTACCGTTTGGCACACCACCGGGGGAAATAGGTCTGGATCTCTCGGGAATTCGCCAGGGCTTTTCATTCAAACGCCATGTGCGACCTCTTTACAAGATGCTCATTCGAGAGCTATTTTTAAGGAAGAACGCACGTGCAGCGCAAAGGATTATCGGGATTTTGAAGGAAGAAGAGGTCCTGGTTAGAGAGGAGAAGGAGCATAGGGAACGTGCGCGTCGCTTAGGGGTGATCAAGAAGCAGCACGCCTTGGTGAAGACACGGATGAAGAACGGAGGGTAGTTGTTCTGCATTCATGATCATCTATATCACTGGATGTTTGAAGTTGGGTAATGACCTCGTTGAGTTTACAATTCTGGTCCTCAATTGACGTACGACTACCCTTTCTTGAAGAGGGCTTGTGACGGACGGACGGACATCAGGAAGGTTCAAGAGCAGATAGTCTACCACGGTATATCAATACACAAACTACAACGCACTCATGAACACACAGCCCATTGGGAAAGGGATATTCAGTTCGAATGCTTGCTTTTGCTTTGTACATGCGATTGGAACCCTCAGAAATGACGGCCTCCGTTTGAACATACTTTTGCAATATCATCGATTGATTCACTTGGATTCGGACAAATCGATGCCCCGTCTCGAGTACGCTATTCCCTGTTATTCCGCAAGGAACTTGTATCGCGGCTGCCAAAGTAGAAGAACAGTACATCTTGTTGGCACGGACAAATGCTGATTCCCGATGACGACGAGATGGGGAGAGATTCAGGGAGCATTTAGTCCAAGTGTCAGCAAGTTTTCTCATCGTACCTGATATGCAGCTGAGGTCAAGGCAGTTGGCTTCATGGCACATAACCGTTGTAGATGCATTTTTCTCCCACACTCTGGAAATGACCTACTGGTCGACAGAATACATCTTAAGCTCATACTCGTAGTCACTCAACCCTCAGATCCCTGAGAAAAAATCATACTGAGAGAAAAAAATAGCAGATGACTAGTCGTACAGGAAAATACCACCATAAACTACAATGCTTCGGCCAATAGACCTGAGAAAAGATATACTAGTTGGAGCTCATTCCCGAACCACTATTACCGTCAGTGTTATTATTCCGCTGCATGAATGATTGAAGAACATCATAATTCACATTCATTCCCGTTGTTGGTCCGCCTCCTGTCCGAGGCATATTAGGAATCATAGATGGAACATTTCCCATTGATCCCATTGCATTCATGTTCATATCCATCACGCTCATCGTGTTATGCCCGCTACCAGCAGCATCGGCCATGGACCCCGACTGCACAGCGTTGGAATTCAACCCAAATTGATTAGCCATTGCAGCACGGTTCTGTTGTTGCTGCTGCTGTTGCCGGACGAGCACACGAAAGAAATTGCCAGCAGCTTCTGGACTAGTGGCTAAATTTAGACGAAGCTGGTTTACGACAACTGCTCTTTGCTCAGGAGCCAACTGCGCAATGATGTTTGTTATCTGCCGTGGGATTGGGTATCCTGGGTTCGAAGCAACGGGAGGAGCTTGAGGCATTTCGGGAATTCCTGTAAGAGGAAAAAATGCACCGCATAACCCTATATTATTAATGGGAAATATGAGGGCGTTCTCTTTGACAACACCACTCTGTAGTTGCCACGAAGCAGTAGCATACTGCGACGATCCATGAGACAGCATGCATTGACATGAAAAACCTGCTTACTATGGATTTAGCCGACATAACAGACACTAACATAGAGTAGGCTGCTTCGTCTTCAAGTGCTTCCGCTTTGAAGGTACACAAAACAGGTTTCGTTCTTCGAATCCAATCTTGAAAATCAGGCATAGAAACCGCTGGAGTTTGTGCCGGCCGCAAAGTCATGGCCGCTGGCCATGTTTCTGAATGACTGGCGCCAGGATCAACACTCAAGAAAACACACAAAAGATGAAAAGCCCCACCTATTGCTAGCATTAGAGGAGCTCGCAGACACGCGAGTATGCACCTCTTTTTTGCTCCCACCTGTTCCTGTTCCATTAAAGCTTAGAATGCCCTCCCAGACCAAAACCGACACTATTTGATTCAAAGTGGAAGGTTGTAGTTGCTGCTGGAGTGGTTGGATCGGATCCACCGCCATTACCGTAGATTCAGTAGACATGACCGGGACGCCTGTACTCGATGTCACACCTACTGGTAGACGACTTCTGTCAACTTGTAGAAGTTTCTGCATTTGCGCAGTCAGTCCACTTACGCCCGACAATGGGTTTGTCACCATCGGAGCAACAGGTGTATTCGGTGGATTGAGGTTAGGCGATGAAGTAGATACACCCGAAGTGATTGACCGGATTACGCGTGGATTTACGATTGGACTCTGCACAGTGGAAGGTTGTCGTGGAGTAGTCGCAGGATTGAAGGGTGTTGGAGGATCCTTAATGGGGAGAACAGTCGGTGAGGTTTCTGCCTTTGTCATTGGTGCACTAGAATTAGGTTGCGATGGTTCTGAGTCATCCTGCTTCTGGGCATTTGCGACATCTTGAGACTGGGAATCCAGGCGGCGAAAAAATCGTTGCAAAGCTACCAAAATTTGGGTCAATTTCTGATAGGTATCTCGGCGCTTGACAATTTCTGCGTCAAAGAAGTTTAACTGTTCGGTGTCTCCTTGTGGGAGTATAACATTTCTTTGACCAATAATCAACTTCATTTCGTCCTCGAGTTGTCTCCGTTTCACCGAAACTGCTTGCATACGAGCCATACAGTGGCGAGCCATCAGAGGTATGTTCTGATTTGATTGGTGTCCGGTTTGAGGTACTGACTGGGAATTTGACTGGGAAACATTGGATCCGGTGGGTAGGGCTGTCGGAGATGTCGAAATGGGAAGTTGCATGGAGGGAGCGGGCATCGAGGCTTGGACGGAGATATCAGGGGTCGAAGTATCTACAGGGGTCTGTTGTGGGACAACTCTTGCCCGCTTAGGCTCAGGGGTACAATCAGGAACAATCACTTCTGCCACGCGTTTGGCTGCAAAACCTTAGTATGATAGCCTTGAATAGAAAAAATAGTCCTTGCCTATCCGTGGAGTACCTGTGAACCCATTGATGAACAAGTAGTGTAGCTTTTCAACATTGAACCACGGCGCCGTTGGATTTCCCGCTGCCGCCTAGTAAAGTTCAGGATGTGAACGAGGCACTTAGTGGAGGATATTACCTGTGTATACAACTCCGTGAAACAAGCGAGTTCTGAGGACGTATTGATACCACTCAGTTGGATGTTGCGCTTATTAGGCCATTGGGCCATCATCATACATACCTGAAGGAGAGAATTGAATTTGCTTACCTTCTTCAGTTCAACAGGCAAGAGCTCCCAAGTGAGGGAGTCTAGTAGTGGCAACTGATTCCAGCATGGATGCTGCGAGTTATCAGGAGGGGAAGCGGCGATGTGCACAACTCGGAGATCCTTCGGCGCCAGGTTCCTTAGCTGGTCGAACATCTGTTGAAATATCAGAAGGACGGAGAGCGAGATAAGGCAGAGACCAACACACATCAAGGATAGTAGCAAAACCCTCAAGCGCAGCCATCCCCTTGCCGCTGCCTGAGCCGGTCAGACCGATGCCCAGTCTTCTGCTGCCATCCTTGATGTCCTGGATGATATGATGAGTTTCGGTGAAAAAAATCTTCTTGACAATGGGGGAAGGTCGCGTGTCTGCTGTGCCATATGTCACGAAGGCGACACGGGCCTGACAAGTTGCAATTTACGAGTGCTCGAACACAGAGACAAGGAGCTCACGGGCTTATTGGGATTAGGGAAGATAGTACAGCGTTGGAGGAGCTGGCCGATGTAGTCTCGGTAAAGCTGTTTCCAGTCATGAGACAGAGTAAAGGAGGCCTCGACAAGGAAGGCGATTGCGAGCCACTCTGTTGGTTGTGGTGCATCGGTGGACATCGCAGGATGGAACAAGTTAGAATAACAGTGCCACAACAAAGTGATACAGCATGTCCATAGTATTAATCCGCATTTGGTCCATAACACTCAGGCAATCAGAAAATCAGTATCACAACGAGGCATGCTATCATCGTAAAGCTACTAAATGACCCGTCGCGGGAGCTTGCAATCGTCCCACTAGTGGTTTGTGAGGGTGAACCAAAGATGCTCACGTACTGACTATAGCTCCAGTAGGGGCCCGTTCCCGTTGGCGTAAACGGCGTGGTCGCTGGATTAGTCGGAGTGAAATTATCTACAATCGCCGTAGTGACGCCATTGACAACTGTGGTATAGGTGTACGGCGTAACCCCTCCGGCCCCTTGAGGTGTAGGTGCAGGCTGCGCAACGGGTCCTGGTCCGACTGGAGCATTGGCAACAGGTGTCGTCGTCGTCGATGTTGTGGAGGTTGATGTTGATGTCGGGGACGTAGATGTAGGTAGATCTGTCGGTATATTACCTACTGCAGCCGGGGCCAATGTCTGGCTAGGGACTCAAAATCAAGATGGACTTTCCACGAC
>Ga0153987_1000167_pt1 | contig 23585 bp, 30 predicted proteins | sample TSNC071MetaG_FD_102279 | JGI IMG/M metagenome (GOLD analysis project Ga0153987, IMG submission 102279) | Attine ant fungus gardens microbial communities from North Carolina, USA - TSNC071 MetaG | ecosystem: Host-associated > Fungi > Mycelium > Unclassified | place: USA: North Carolina, William B...
CATGTTCGGCAGGGGCCATCTGGCTGGCATGGATGACACCGCCGGGTCTGGTGTAAGGAGGATCACCGGAGAGGACAGCGACAATCTAGCCGATGCAATGGAAAGGCGCAAGGCCGCTAAATCGGGTATCGACGAAAGACACTGGACAGAGAAGCCTCTCGGTGAAATGAAGGAGCGTGACTGGCGCATATTCAGGGAAGACTTTAGCATCTCTGCCCGAGGTATGTCTTGCTCTGCTCCTCTGCATTTCCACTTACTCTCGCACCAGGCGGCAACATCCCCCATCCCCTGCGGTCATGGACAGAGTCGCAAATTCCTCAAACCATCCTCCAGTGTATTGAACATATTGGCTACAAAGAACCGTCTCCTATCCAACGACAAGCCATCCCAATCGGTCTTCAGAACCGTGACATCATCGGCATTGCTGAGACAGGTACCATCTACATTTCAGCGGGTGCTCATACACTAACACTACTACTCCAGGTTCCGGCAAAACGGCTGCCTTCGTCATACCTATGCTATCATTTATTGGCAAGTTACCGTTATTTACAGACGACAACCGTCATCTCGGACCTTATGCCTTGGTCCTGGCGCCTACTCGTGAGTTGGCTCAACAAATAGAGACAGAGGCGCGCAAATTTGCAGGCCCACTGGGCTACAAATGCGTCTCAATCGTTGGAGGTGTAGGTCGGCATTTAATCTGAATTCTATATCCAGTGGCTCAAAAAACGTGACAGCGGTCTGTCGAAGAACAGCAATTCAATTTACGAGAGGGTGCTGAAATCGTGATTGCAACGCCCGGTCGTCTCAAGGACGTCATTGAACGCCATGTGCTGGTTCTCTCACAATGTCGATACGTGGTGATGGATGAAGCCGATCGAATGGTCAACCTTGGTTTTGAAGCAGACTTGACGTTTATACTAGACGCCCTACCGACCGAAACGATGCAAGGTGAGGATCCCGGCGAGCAGATGGATGTCGACGGCGAAACCATGGTCAAAAAGGGTCGCACGCGCGTGACCACATTATTTTCGGCCACTATGCCGCCAGCTGTTGAACGCCTGGCAAGGAAGTATCTCAAAAAGCCAGCTGTGATCACAATTGGTGAAGCAGGTCGTGCCGTCGACACTGTTGAACAAAAGGTCGAATTTGTCACCGGAGATGAAAAGAAAAAGTGCGCTGTTCATAACTCACAAAGTCGGGAGTTTGGCTGACCAATCAATAGGATACGCCTGCTAGAGATTCTTAACAGTAATGAATACAACCCACCTATCATCGTCTTTGTGAATCAGAAGAAGACTGCTGACATGGTTGCCAAGGATCTATCTCGAGCTGGGGTGCGCTCTCCTCTGAATTTCATATACGCGTTGCTCATTCGTCTAGTGGAACACTGCCACACTGCATTCAGGCAAGAACCAAGAACAGAGAGAAATATCACTCCAGTCACTGCGTAATGGGGAATCCGACATTCTCGTTGCCACTGACTTGGCTGGGCGCGGTATTGATGTGCAAGACGTCAGCCTGGTGATCAATTTCCAGATGGCTAATACAATTGAAGCCTATGTTCATCGTATCGGTGCGTTTCGACTTGATTGGATATCTTGTGGCGGTTCCTGACTCTTATTTTCCCTTGTCTAGGTCGGACTGGCCGAGCTGGAAAGATGGGCGTTGCCATCACCTTTTTAACGAATGACGACGATGAAGTCATGTATGTGAAAAATATATATCATCCATTTGCTGACTAATTATTTTTTTTGCCACCAGGTACGATCTCAAACAAGGTTCATTTCTTGCTCCTGGAGGCCAAGTGATTTTCCTGATTTTACCTTTTGAACAGAGATTGCCAAGAGTCCGGTATCGAAACTGTCCGCCGAGCTTGCAAAGCACGAAGCAGCACAACATAAGGTTTCGCGAGAAATGAAGAGGAAGCGGGATGGTGAAGAGCCAGAATAGTTGTTGAGGAGCCTCTCATTCTTTTTCTCATGAGACTTGATTTAGGGACAAATGATGTTTCTGATGTTTCTTTTGCTCGTACGGCTCGTACGGCAGAGCCGGAAATGAATGTCAACAAGTCCGTTTTTGTGGTTCGTCCGGCTGGTTCGACGTTGCCGATTTATTGCCGAGTTGCCCCTCTCGGATATCTATCGGTCCGAGATTCTTTTTTTGTATGTGTGGGTGTGTGAGCAAAAGTGGGAATGCAGACATGGACAGCAACAGTCAAGAAGACATGGACAAGTCTATATTTGGCTGTATACTCACACTGATATATGATGACGACAATTACTACTTTTCATCGGTTTCTGGTCCGAACGGACAAGGGGTGTACCTGATGGTGATTAGCATCTTTTTTTTTCCCTACTACCATTCAGAATTTCATGGCAACCATATAACGAACCGGCGCTGGGTTGCTTTTATCATAGCATGGCCTTGCCAACCAATGCACGTTTGCGAAAAAAAATAACAATAATCATTTTCATAATGTTTGCTGGTCGGCCAAGCCTTTCGGGTGATCAATATCATTGATCTCTCTCTCTTGGCCAGCGAACAAGGCGACAATCGTCGCCAAGTCGAAACACCAGGTTGGAAAAAAAAAAAGTAAAAAAAATCGCTTCCTGAAGAAGAATCGGTTCATCCTGTATCCACTTCTCTTTGCCGGCCCTTGCGAATGCGAGTCGGAGGAACTGAGTTAGAGAGAGAGAGAGAGGGAGAGAAGAAGAAGACAATAATGATAAGCGATCAGGCTCGTGGAAATGGATGTGGAGGGGAGACAAGGAGGCAAGAGAAGAAGACAGAAGGGATTTTAATGATCACGTTGTGAACCCCTCTCTCCGAAACCATTCAATTCTTGTTTTTGCGTAGAAACTTTGTATGGAGTGTGTGTAATCAAACACGTGTTCCCACGGACCACGTTCGTTGTTCGCTTGCGGTAGGGTGTGTACGTATGTATGTACAACACTGAATCGGTTCGTGTGGAAAGGGAACGGATCCGGATCAGCTTCTCTCTCTGTCCAGACAGAGCCGAACCCGTCTTGGCGGGAAGGCGTAATACAGCCCAGGTAAGAACCCCGTTCTGTCTGCCGTTAGCTCATTAGCTAATGGGCACCACACCTGCGTTTTTTTTGGGTGTTATCAGACTGTCTTCGTACAGGACCTTGATTTTCATGATGCCAATTGTTAATTGAGAAAAAAGATTGAGATATAGACAAGTCTCAAAGTTAAATGACAAGTCTGTTTGACGTGAATTGAAGGAAGGGGGGGAGCTGCGGGCTTGCTATTTGTTTTTATTAATTTCATTTGATGCATTTAATGTCAACCATCGATCGGATGAACCGGGTTCCTACATCTACTAGGTTCCGGGTGAGGACTTGTCCGTTGCTATATCTCTCTCTCTTGAAATGGGGAAGGGGATCTTTTTTTCCCACCGCTTAACAATATATCCGAGGCACAGAATATATAAAATATATAATAGTAGTGAAGTAGTGAACACAATCCTGCGTTTGTATGTGTGTGTGTGTGCATGTGTGCATGTATATTACCCTATTCTCATAGAATGTCTCCATTGTTCACAGAACCATCGACTGGGGAGTAAAATATAACCGACCAATAGCGAATTAATCGCGGTAGTAAGATGACTTCCCCTTCCTCGTGAGTTTTCCGGTCATTAGTAGGCTGGTCAGAATGTCCGTTTTCTTTTTTTTTTTTAAAAAACAACCTCCCACGAAGAAAAGATCTATATTCAAGCTGTTGTTTCTTGACTATCAGGTTCTCAATGAAGGACTGACTCACCCACACACACACACACACACGAGGACTGCAGTATCAATTTGATCCCCGCTCATTTGTTTTTACTGATATAAAAAAGGAACAATGCCCTCGATTTGCGTTGCTTAGGTTGTGTGCTTTTCTCTCTTCAGACCAATTTCACTCGTCGCACACCTCTTTTTTTTATTTAAAAAAAAGACTTCATTAAAGACGCATTCTGTCGACGTGCCCATGTTGGGATGCCGGAGATAACTTTATCTTTGAGCATACCTGAGGGAGGGCAGGAGGCATTCAAAGCTGTACAGGTACGAAATAGTTCGACCGTGATGCACACCATGTGTGTGCTGCTTGACCCATACTTTACCACCTATATATGGTATCAGGGTCTAACACACAACTCACCCTATTTTGGCAGCAAAGACCGTGACATCATATCTCGTGCAAATGGTGCTTACCTCAGACATTACCTAGTAAGGATAAGCCTACAGAAGTAGTATTCTGCTTATATAGTCTGAGCAAATAACAGCCATGCACTTTCCTTGAGCCACTCTGTGGAAATGAGACATTTTCTCGCAGGCTAATGACTTTCGTTGAAGACAGACAAAATGAGATTCAAATTTGCCTATATTCGTCTCCCCCATTCCACTAGATCGAAATCTAAAAATGGTAAATAACTCTGATTCATCTAAAAACGGAAACTCTGAGAGAGAAAAAAAGAAGGGCCTTTCTAGATCACGGCATCTGAAAAACATTCATGTCCGGCATCTCGGCACAAGTTTCTGGAACCCATTGAGGAGTTTTTTTTTTTAACCCTTAGATTTTCCCAGATTTGCCTGCGGGAAGTCATATCATGATGACCCTTGCATTGTAGTAGACTCAAGTCACCCGACATCTACAATGGGAGAGATCCACAATTATAGCTACCGATGGTTGGGTATCTGACACACGTTTAAATGGACAAATGAACTTGACAATCTCATTCAACTATAGAGAGATAGATAAGAATTTACGTGCTAGGAACGGTACTTATTGAAATCCTAGGGCCAATCATAGATATTGCATGAGGGGATATACTGGAGCTGACTGCGGACGCGCTTCAAGTGAGGTAAAGTGGTGGTGGTGGTGGTGTCCATTTTTATTGACGAACAGGCAAGGGGCGATAAAGGTACTATGCCAAAAATTATCCTTGTGCTGTCCTAGATCCCTTACAAGGATTGAATCTCTGTCCAAAAGCGGAGGTCTGTTTTATGAGTGGGCTACAAGTGAATTAAGTAGAAAGCAGTGTCGGCCAGTGTCGACATGAGCAAAGTCAACCATGATGCAGTACTAAAAAAGCAGTGTTGGGTGTGTACTAGTAACAGCAGCTGCTTTACAGCCCGTCTACGCTACTAAACAGCCAGGCTAGTCGGGGTTTAAATTGGACTGAGAGGGAGAGAAGTGGTATATTTCAAGAACGAAGCTCAAAAAGAACTCCTTTAAGCAACCAAGAAGTGGCCGAGTGATGAGCAAGAATCGTAAGTCATGAGACCGAGCGCTCTGATTTGAATGACTAATACTCAATCTGCGTTAACAGAATTTCTGCAAGGAGAGATGTAAATTTATGGAGGGACCTTTCAGAGTTTGTTGTACCTCTCTTTTACGGGGGTGGTTTTACGATTGGTGACCGGTGCTTCTCATTGATGTCGTAACCGGAAAAAAAACATTGCTCTGCGTATGTGAAGGTGAGACCATGAGATGTATTTTTTCAATAAATTTTATTTCTGAATTTTCTTCGTATATGAATGAGAACTGAGCGAGGCGATCACTTTTCTGCCAGGTAAGATGAGTTGCGGTTGTATCGAAGTAGGTGACCTCGGAAGCAACGGACATGTCACGATCTTCCATAAGAAGCGATTTATCAGGCAGGGGGGCTTACATACATTCTTGAGTGAAACTTCTGTTCCTACGTCTGCGCGCTTGTAGGATGTATCTACGGTTGATGATGTTTGACCCGTGTGAACCGAAGCGAAACTAGGCGCTGATCGTCAGTTCCCCCTTCTACCCAGTCGGTTTCTCGGACGTAAACAACTTGACATATATCGTGTTAAATGTCGCTTGCTTCTCCCCTTGCACAGCTCTTCGATCATGAGCTTTCCATTAACTGCTGTGAAATTCAAATCAACTCCCAACTGCACGGAGCAAGTGATTCTGATGGCATATTCCAATCATTTTTCACACCAACGCCAGCGGTAAGACATCCTTTGGAACCAGTCTGTATTCCTGATGCGGTTAATGCTGTACCTTTTTGGGAATGACAGCATACGTGTATCATTCGTAGTATTCTTTTATGTCATATTTGATGACGAGCAATTTCTTCAAGGGGACAGAGAGGTATGGCAGCGGAGCCGCTGAATGATAATTGGATGACGAGAGTTAAAAATAGCTTTCTATGTATCACATTCTATTTTGAGCTCTTACCTTTTCATGTTATTCAAACAGACATGTTGACAAGTGTGCTAAGCGGGGCCAAGAATGTAGACCGGCCGTGTCTGGAGAGCTCTTATAATGAGACAGCTTACTGAATTGGAGTCGTAAAGGTACATCATGAACGCAGCCATCGGTGAAAGGATTACTGTGCATTAGCTCACGGTAGACTAAAAGATAATGTACTTATGTACGCCCTCCATTTGTGTTACAGTCCGAAAGGTCAAAGTAGTCCACAGGCTATGACTGGACGTTGATGTTCAACGATATTGGACCGCCCAGACGAAAAGGAGATAGACTCCTTTTACCTGTGTCGAATTATCCGTAGAGTACGGTCGGGTTCTGACAGACATAAAGCGTCGAATGAGGTGGGGCTATTATCCTTGCTTCCGGGAGTAGAATGACGAGAGGAGTCGGGTCAGAGTTGACAGGTTTTAGAGACAGTAGGACGACGGCTACGATGGACAAGCCGGACCGGGTAGATGGGATCGGGTGGAGCGCATGCAGCGATGCCGAGAGGCCGAGGCGAGCCAGTTCGGACTGATTGTCGTCACATGGTTTGTGCAACGGTAGATCAATCGTTGCTTTTCCTCACCCCTTCATGTCGCTCGCAACTATAAAATCCCCGTCCACCGCAACAGACCCTTCTCCCCATCCTTCCTCCCCCTCTCATCACGACCAGGTATGTTTTCTACCGCCACCCCACCGTTTCTTCTCTCATCACATTGAACACAGGTTCAAGCCCAGTCCCAGCCCACTCCCCGTTTCCGTTTTGGCACTCGCAAAAACAGCATTGTTACTTCTGGAATGCCCGTTCTCGTTGTCCCTACTCCCCCATCTTCTCCTGCTCTGATGTCCTCTCCAGAACCCCACCGCAAGCACGGCCCTCTGTCAGACCTCAAACGGCTCTTCCATCACCATCCAGCCTCTCCTGCTGCGTCAGACCGTCGTGTCTCTTCTCCTGTTGCTTCGGACTCTGCTTCTGCCTCTGGAAAGGTTGTCCCTCCCCGTCGCTCCGCCCAAGACTTTAAACTTTCATCCCTTATCCGTAGGGACCACCAAAAGGATACCATCAAACAGAGTAAAGACCGAACTCCCTCTCCCGGAAGTTCTAAGACTAGCTCCCAAGCCTCTCCCAGTACTTCGAATGATAGTTCTCAACCTCAATGCTCCGCATCTGGACATGGCTCACCTCACCACCATAAGGTGCTTCGTTCTGGCAACCTTACTCCTGGCGTTTCCATTTGCTCTCTCCAGGATGCTACTCAGGCCCATCTATCCAAAAAGTACGGAAAGTTGGGTCCTGTCCTTGGATGTGGTGCCGGTGGGACAGTCCGCCTCATCAAAGCTAGCAGTAAAAATGGGGGAGGTATCTATGCTGTCAAAGAATTTCGCCCCAAGCGCTCCGGTGAACCTGAGCGTGAATATCAGAAAAAGGTCACTGCAGAGTTTTGTGTTGGTTCTACCCTCAAACATCCGAACATCATTGAGACTTTCGACATCGTTTCAGATCATGGCCACTATTATGAGGTATGCTCTACCATCTGTCCGTTCCATCAGGAACCCACTTAATCATGCTCAGGTCATGGAGTATGCACCCTTTGATCTGTTCAGTGTTGTCATGTCGGGTAAAATGTGCCGGCCTGAAATCTACTGTATCTTCCGTCAGATCTGCGATGGTGTTGAGTATCTCCATGAGATGGGTCTAGCTCACCGTGATCTCAAGCTCGATAATTGTGTCATGACGTCCAATAACATCGTTAAGCTTATCGATTTCGGTACTGCCACTGTCTTCCATTATCCTGGGAAATCGTTTACACCGGCCACGGGTATTGTTGGTAGTGACCCCTACCTCGCCCCAGAGGTTCTCACCCAGGAGCCTTATGATCCTAGGAAGACGGATGTGTGGAGTGTCGCTATCATCTTCTTGTGCATGATCCTCAGGAGGTTTCCCTGGAAGATCCCCGATCCCAAGAATGATCCCAGCTTCAAGGCTTTTGTCAATGCTCATCCTGACCTTTCGCTGAAGCCACCCCCTAGGAAAGACCGGTCGGCAATCAACCAGAGTGCTACCACTTTGTCTGTTGAGGCACATGAACACCCTTCAACTAGCCACTTTGTTAAGTTAATCCCTCCAGCTCGTGCAGGGAGTACCGAGAGCACTCCTGTCCCGGACACTGATATCTCCAGTAATGGCCCTTGGTCAGAAACAACGTCCACACTATCTCGGTCGACTTCCAGATCGTCAGCCATCTCAGATCTCCCTTCAAGACTTACGACTGGTGGCAAAGATTTGAGCTGTGCAGAAGCTCGTGCCAGGCAAATTTTACCCCAAATTGCTGCATCACTCTACTCCAGCTCAGACTTTCATACATCGGAAAGTCTGCGGGATATGGATCCTTCTGTTTTGTCTTTTGCGCGTCCTGGCACATCAACTGAATCCCTTCCCAGTCCACTTGAAGCTACCCTACTTGATAATCTCCTCACTCCAGGTGTCAGTGCTACACCTTCGGCTTCAATAGGTGCTGAGGCCCTCACTAACCAGGCAGTCACATCCCTTGATATCAGTGCCTCAGATTCTTCCTTGGAACAGGGATCGGCTATTCCTTCCCTTCAATTGCACAGACCACGTCAACGAACGGACAGTGTGATGACTTTTAATGCTGGCGGCGCGGAATCTATCTTCCGTCTCTTGCCGCGTGAAACACGCCCGGCATTGCGACGAATGCTGTTTGTCGAGCCTTCATCGCGGTGTACCTTTACAGATCTGCTCAAGGGAAGGGGAAAAGCGAGTGGATTGCTCTGCGGATGTAAGGTGGATCCCCACAGTGGACGTCGGACGCCTGCATCATCATCTTCAGGTCTTGAAACTCCTCCAGGTGGTCATTGTGTTGACCATGATGATTGTGATCCTGAGGATGAAGATGATGGTGATGAGTGGTTGAAGAATATCAAGTCATGTTCGCAATCGGGTGCCGGGTGTCATGTACACATAAAGGTTCCTGTTGATGAGAAGCAAGGAAGGAAAAAGTTTTTTCATTAAACTCTTCAAGTAAAGAAGAGTCGGTATCCACAAAGATTTTCTAAATCGTTATGTGGATGCTACTGTCTCATTTCGTTCTGACATGATGTTCCATTTTTTCTATTGCTTGTCTTCATTTCCCGATCTCTGTGTTCTTTCGTGCTCCCCAATGCCTTGCCTTGCTCGGTTTCATGACATTACATGCAAGACAAATCTCACAAACATACATACGCACATTTATCCAGCCTACATCATTCATTATCAACACTTCAATCAAATGTACATCCAATGTTCGCGGTTTATGATTTTCTGTTTGCTGTTTTGTTTATCTTTTATGCCATTGCATCAGCCTTAGCTTTAGGTGTCTTATCTCATCCAACTATGTTGTTTCATGCACGCTTTTCTTTCTTTCTTTCTTTCGAAAGCGTGCTCTCTCGGTAAGATTACATATCTATACATCATACAATCTTCTTCTATCTTTTGTCTCATTCATGTGGATTTCCTTTCCTATCGTCTTTTCTTTTCTTTCTGACGAGTGGTCAACAGTTGGACATCTACATGCCTGTCTTTGGCAGTTGCCTGCATAGTTTTCTATCCCTTGACTACGTCTACTTTAGATGCAGTTGTACCCCGATGTACCTAATAAAGAAATGAATAGAGAAATGATCACTGTTATGTTCGTTTTTCGGCATCCATAAATGCGCTTAAAAATTACACTGAATACATTCTCGTTACCCAGAAAAATCTCTGCCTAATGAATGAGTCTGATGCTGTCAAAGAGGACTTGACATTCACATCCAGAAGCATCCACTCCTGACACCTTGTCGAACAGGAGTAGTTGCGCGCTCTTGTAAAATAGATCAACCTTTGATTGTAGCGAGGATCATGGTAAAATTTCTCGGTGTTTTAGAAGTTTGAGTTCGGTAGTAGATTAAGACAACTCCTGCTCTATTAGTCGTCAAAGAAGTCTGATATGCTACACAATATTCACAACATAGAATCACGACTTTGCACGTCTGCGCAAAGGAGGTGAACACAGCACAGATTGATTATAGTTCATCTCGGGCATACTCATCAACATTGTCCATTGACCTCTCGAACCTCTTCTTCCTACCATTGCCATTTCTTCCGTTCCCTTCTTTATCTTTATCTTCTTCCTTCGAAGAGGCACGAAATCCCAATACCTCGGCGTTGAGAATATCGAAACCCGCAGCCCGAAGCGCCTCTGTGAGTTTATTGCTTATCTCTACATCATCTTCTGTATCGTCTCCAAACTCGATAATAACTTCAGTAGGCTCTCCAGCCTTGTCAGTCTTCCCACCGCGGGTCTTACGCATCAGAGCTTGAATAGTCTGTGCGACAAGATCATCGACGATCCGATCCTGTTTTTCATCCGTCTCAGAGTACTCTGTATCTTCTGACCGATGATTTTCCGATCTGGCAGCAGCGGCAGGCCCAGGTAGATTGTGTTGTCGTGATGGTGGTGGTGGCGGCGGAGAGCTGCTTTTGATCGGGTAATCAGCAGCAGGATAATTGAAGGGATTCTCGGGGAGCGTTTCTACGATTTCACGGCAGCGAATTTTGGTTTCATCCGTCGCGTCTCGTCGCGATCTGAAGCTCGGTTCCCCGCAGAGACGGGGTGTGTTGATGACCAGAACATATGAACACGTCTTCGTTTCTTTGACAAACAAGATCTGATCTGTCATAGTCATAGAACAATGGAACTGCAGAAAGAAACAGATGAGTTCAAGTTTTAGGGTTTCGGTCACTTCGGGGAGCTGATTCAGCGGTAGTCTTCCATGAACCGAGAAAGGCCGCAGTAGAAGAAAGAACAAGGACGAAAATATCTCACCTGTACTTCTACTTCGCGATTTTTTCCAGTCTTGTCGCAAAGAGTACCATCACCCCACCGTTGCACAAGGTACCGGGAACCAGCATTCTTGGCAAGTTCCAGGTTGGTGGCATGAGCATTTTGCTCGGCGACCGTTAGTTCAGCGCCGGGTGCTGGCTGCATCGGTGCACGTCCTAATGTGTAAGATTCCCACTAAGATCCAAGGTGAGTAGCATGTTCAAACACAAAATGATAATTTTGGCATTACCTCAGGGTCTTCTTCGGGTACATATGAACCTATGATATGGAAAAAATCTAGGGTCAGCCCTCTATCAGCATCAGGAGACGAGACGAGACAAAAGGGTCGATTAAGAATCAAAGAAATTGTTGGGGCGAAAGAATGATGCGAAGAAAGACGTGGCAAAAAGCTAGTGGCGACTTTTAAAAGAATTTTAAAAGAATTCAAAGACAGCCTAGATGCTGAAGGGAAATAGGCTGCTTGACTGATCTATTGCGGCAAAACGTTACTGACCTGCCAACTGTGGACTTTGTGGCACCAATTCTTTGAATTGACGGATCTCATGATTATGACAGTAAGAGTAGGTAAACCACGAATGCCGGTGCTAAGAAAGGGTTCAGAGAATGAAATCACAATGCTCCAAGATTACATTACATAAAGACATGTCCCAGTGAGAGGTTTGAGCAAAGCCCAGCCTCTTGCTGGCGCTAGACCGGTATCAGATTGCTCCTCCAACGGAGGAGAGGATGTGTTATCCAGAGGCTTAGGTATCAGGCAAACATATGAATCCCTGGTGCCAAGTTTCAAAAGCTCGAGAGTAAAGTCGCCTGAAGCTAATGAAGCCTGGAAGAGGATTGGTGAATAAAACTGGCTCTTAGCCTCAAGGACACCTACACCTATGATTTCTGCTTCACTTTGCAACTGTGAGGGACCACTTTCTATTGCCTTTGGATCGGGAGACATAGGATAGGAAAAGAACTTTCTTGATTGATCAAAAAACTCAAGCTCCCCACCCAGTATACCGTCTTTGAGCCACCGTTCTGCTGTCTCGTTGAGGACTGGGAGAGAATTCAGGAACTCGACACGGAACTTGGGAAAGGCATGGGTATCCTCCGGGAGGGAATGAAGAAGCCGAGCAACGGCAGCATAAAATAAGGGGACCAGAAACAAGTAGGAAGCCAAAGTATGCATTGCAACTCAAAGTTCTGTCAGTAATTTCTCCTATCTCTTGACGTCGTGTCACTATTGCGTGGTATTGACGTGCGTGACAAGATGAGTAACATGAGTAACAGAGTATGATGTATCGCGGCATTTGTCATTTCCTTTGCCGGTCGGACAGAGCACCTTCCTGTTCACTGAGCCCCCCGCTTACGATACCCTATGAGAACCGAGCTACTTGAAAGATCTAAGGGGAGGATGACTTTATTAAAGCTTGCCGAGGGTCTGGCCGCGTGCCGAGACTTTACGTGACCTAGTGACATTCACGGGTAGGAAAATGGCTTAAAAAATGTGCAAGTGTTTCCTTACAAGAGTTCCTCGCTCCTGCTAGCGCATATTTATTTTTTGCGGCGTGCTAAGCCAGATCTGCCTCGAGTAGATTAATTTTGTATATTTACCCGAATGGAAAATAAGGGGAATTCAAGACAAACGGCAAAATTGCCATACTAGGGTACTCTTGTCTAGATTCCAGGCCAAGTTCCATGTGGTTTTTTCAACTGTTGATCTCCAATTTTCAAGCGGCTGGTTTCGCATCCAACAAATATTTTGCATTACGTGAGTAGAACCCCCCAAAATCAGGGGTAAAGTGTACGCAGGTGCACACCGATAATTATAATTGGTGCAAATGCATGCGAAAGAATAATACATTCTTCTCCCAAATTCGGCAGTGAAATTGTTCATTAAAGCCGATCCACCTTTTTCCCCACCTCAATCTCTCTCTCTTCCTCAATCCAATTACACCCAACGCGTATTTCCCTCCCTTCCAGTCTCTCATGATGTCTGCATCGCCTAAGGACCAACAAGATGAGGCAGGCGAGAGACAGCAGTCCATTGATGAATTGGACGAGCCTGAGCCTCAGCCAGAAGCCGAGAACGAAGGCGGTAAGCTTTTTTTCTACTCTTGCAAGAATGTCCCTCACATCGATCCTGTGTGATGCCCCCTCTCTGTTCACGTCACCCTGACTCCTACATCGCTTGATTCCACCAGGCACCACCGAAACTGCCGACAATCTCCCAGCAAAACGCGGTCGGGGAAGGCCCAAGGGTAGTAAAAATAAAAAGACGGCCAGCAGTGGTACTGACGCGACCTCGGCCACGTCTGCTGTTCCGCGGAAGCGCGGGCGTCCTCCCAAGGTGATTATCATTGCTCACGTTCGGAATCCTACTAATGACCCGTTTCGTTTAACAGCCTAAAACTGACCAGGAGGGCGAACCAACGCCAAAGAGACCCCGTGGTCGTCCACCTAAGAACCCCAAGCCCCCTGCCCCTGAGGGCGGCGAGGGAACTGCTGTCACTAGTGAGACTGCCGATGAAACTACAAAGAGAAAACCTGGCCGACCGAAAAAGACGGCCTCATAATTCATCTGGCCTTTATCCTTTATGAAATATCTTTCCCGGCTTGCCGACGGCTAGCACATTGTCATTACATCCCTCTGTTGTTTGTTTTAGGCTATACATAACTTCACAATATCCTAGGCTTGTCTTCCTCTTTGGTTCGGTGCTGGTATCCACAGTATGGACAATCGCTCTTCGCAATTGCTTTCTGTCTGTTAACTTGGTACATAATCAGCGATGTATATTTGATGTATAGTCGCTGATTGTTCGTTCTTGCATGCTTGTCGCATGAGCCTCGTGTACTGGATGGCAACGTAATATGGGTAGCTTCGCTCTCGCACATGTCTGCGAACCTGCGGGAGGTAATCTCCGAAGATACAATGGCCCATAACCCTGGTTGGACCATGCCTCATTTAGCTTTCTGTTCGTGTAAGAACATAACCAGTCAATAATGATACTTGAGACCATCCACTATATTAAGCACAACATTCCATTACTGTCTATTCAACTCGATGCGTCGCAGTAGGAAGGAGAATATAGATGATGTTCCCGCGGCACCAAGCAACACCAGTCCGGCATATTGCAACCTTGTCAAAATAGATGCTTGATGCGTTGCTTTACATCTAGCAGTGGCGTAACTGATATCGGGCCTAAAAGTCACCATAGTATACAGTGGTAGCCATCCTCCGGGATCCATCGTCCTGAAGGGCATGTGGGAGAGGAGTGGTACAAGCGAAGGCAACGGAACTGGCCTTGGTGAGCTGATGCTATATAGAACATTATCTAGAGCCTTTCGGATAAGGTAGGTCAAGGTGGTGACCGAGTGTCTCATCTCGATGCTGGGGCAGGGAGTCAACATAATATCAACCAAAGTGAGACGTATGATGAACTTACTAATTATCCATGGCAAGGTCACAGATAGCAACTAAATCCTGATGGCGATTCTCCGAATAATGACTAAGAGCTGACGCCAGCCGTTCATCGATGTCGTCGGTGGGGATAGTAGTCGCAGTTACTCCTTTTTGCTCCAGAAGCACTGACAGCACCCTTACGTCCTCCAAGCCACAATTCAACCCTTGGCCATAAAATGGAACCATCGAATGTGCTGCGTCACCCAGCAAAATGGCACAATCCTTGTAGTGGTATGGCTTCGACTATGGTAGAACTTGATTGAATCAACAAAGTTTGATTGAATTTACTGCGCATACCTTTGTACAAATGAGGGGGGACTTTGGGTTCTGCAAAAAATCATTCACTAAATTATGTTCTCCAATAGCATGAAGAGCATCTGGAAAGTATTCATGAAACCAAGATGAAATGTCCTCTGGAGTGCGCAGCCCATCCAACACGGAAATTGGCGCAAACAGAGTACAAGTGAATGTCTTGTCCTGTGATGAACAATTAGATCCGGGTGACTAGCTCTGGGAGTTATACAGCTGACTACTTGCTTTGTTCGGAAGAGCGATCAACATGAAGGACCGACGGGGCCAGATATGTAAGTGATTAGGATCCAGGGCGAAGACAGGCCGGCCATCAGCATCACGGCCAGCGGGCATTTTCAATTCGATGTATTCATCTTTCATATATTCTTGACCGTAATCCATTCTAGGTGTTGAAGGATAGATTATTGATTTCTGAACCCGGTTAGAGAGGGATGAACTTGCCTGACCACTCGCATCATTTGTTGCCGGGTGACTGAGTAGCTTCCGTCAGCCCCAATCAAAAGATCAAAATTGACATTCAAATTGAGGCTGGACACAATATCTTGGACAGTCATCATCTTGTGATCAAAATCAATCGCAATGACTCTGTGATTAAATGATATCTGGACATCATTGGAAGCAGAAGCCTCATCCAACAAGCCTTCGTTGAGAAGAGCCCGGTTGATAGAATTGATGCACTGGATGGACATGGATATTATCAGTGATGCAGACGAAAGCGAACACTGCGATATACCGACCTGTCCATCTCTGTCATATTTCTGACTATCTAATTTTCCTGAAGAGGTGTGAATCATGCGCCCGGACATGGGTATGGCATCTTTCAGAAAACGTTGTGCCGCCACTGGACTGACTACTTCCAGTGCAGCAATACCCCTATGTGAAATAGCTAGATTGATGGAACGCTTCTGGGAAGCAACTTTAGAGGAAGGAAGGCGTAAGTCTGGGAGAGATTCGATTGAGTGACAGAGGTTTGGATCTGAACGTCAAGCAGACCTGGACGACTTTCGTAGACTGCCACATTCCAGCCATGCCTGGCCAGCGCAAAGGCAGCTAAGCATCCTACAGGCCCAGCCCCGACAATTACAGCCTTTCGTTGGCGCTCCAAATGAGACGACATGCTGCAGAGAGGTGGAACATTGGTTTATGATTTGTATGATTTGTATGATTCGGCTATTTTCGTCATCCAAAAGCGGCACCAAAAAAGGAATAGTTCCCCGCCGATCCGAAAGAAGACTGATCCATGGCCGGTCGATTAAATCTTATTAAATCTTGTGACAACTTCGGAGCCACAAGGTTGAGTAACGAAGGAAGCAAGGTTGCTTACCTGCATCAGCCTCCCAGCATGTCCCCCCTCGATACCTGCCTGAGCAGACAATTTATCCGTCCGACTAACGGACAAGTTGGTGGGTCCCTGCAGCCAGATCAAGGTAGTCGATCCCGGTCGTCAAGTCATTCATCTTATTTAATTATTTTAATATTCCTGCTGTAGGTGCTGAATGCACATATCTCTGCGGCAATTCACTCGGACTCATGTCCAAGCGCTCTCAGACTCTCGTTCAACAGGAACTCGAGGTTTGGGGTACTCGGTGAGTCTCCATTAGCCAAGGTTTTCAGGAACTGATCTAACCCCAATTTGTGACACAGTGGTGTCGTAGGTCATTTTGACCATCCCCTTAATCGCCCGTGGGTAGAATATACAGATAAATTGACCCCCCTCATGGCGGAAGTCGTGGGTAAGTTTGGTTCTTCACCAAAATCTCACAAAAGGTCCATCACCAATTGTTTCAATTTACGTGATATTTCTCTTTAGGGGCGAATGAGAGGGAAGTGGCCGTTATGGCCACATTGACCAACAATCTTCATTTAATGATGGATTCCTTTTACAAACCTACTCCTGAGCGCTTCAAAATCCTTTGCGAGGCCAAAGCCTTTCCCTCGGATCAGGTAAGCAACGTAAATAAATGTTCATCAAGTTCTGCGCATTGACTTGAGCAGTATGCTTTCGTGTCACAGGTTCTATCTCATGGCCTCGATCCGAATCAGGCGATTTTGCAATTGAGTCCAAGGGAAGGCGAATACACCCTCAGGGAAGAAGATCTCTTCAAAACTCTCGAAGAACAGGGGTCATCAATCGCCCTTGTTCTATTCAGTGGTGTTCAGTATTATACCGGCCAGTGGTTTCCCATGGAATCGATCACCAGAAAAGCCAAGGAACAGGTGGGTTCTGGTCATGATTTTTTGTTTCAGTTCTATTTTGTCCCCGAAATGCGGGCACTCGGGCTGCTTCTTTTACATGACCAACACGTGTATTTATTTTTTTCTGGGCTTTCAGGGCTGCATCTGCGGCTGGGATCTTGCGCATGCAGTTGGGAACGTACCTCTTCACTTGCACGACTGGAACGTCGATTTCGCTGTGTGGTGCACTTACAAATATCTAAACTCTGGGCCTGGTGGGATAGCAGGAATATTTTTGCACGAAAAATGGGATTCCATCAAGCGGCCCAAGTAGGTTGTGTGACTGTCCCTCACCTCAAACGATCCTTACCTCTGAATTTAATCTTCTCTCCTACCAGGTTTGCAGGATGGTGGGGACACGAGCTTGCGACACGCTTCGACATGGTGTCCACGTTCTCACCCACACCTGGTGCACAAGGATTTCAACAATCAAATCCCAGCATCCTTGCCCTGGCATCCCTTTTGGGGTCTCTAGAGGTCCTCAAGGAAGCTGGGATGATGGAAGTAATTCGAGAGCGTTCTTTGCAACTTACAGGAGCTTTTCTAAAGTTGCTCAAAAAGTCTAGGTATTTTGTTCCAACCTCTGAAGTGTTGCAAAGGTACGGAAAACTAGGCTGTAACGACCCTGGATTCACCATAATCACGCCAACCGAGCCATCTTCTCGGGGAGCCCAGCTTTCTCTTGTGATTTTGCCTACAGGTTCGGGTGCAATGCAGAAGGTTTTTAATACCCTTGTCTCATATGGTGTCATTGGAGATGAGAGGAGACCTGACGTGATCCGCCTTGCACCAATACCTCTATATAATACCCTCGCTGACTGCAAGAATGCAGCGAAGTTTCTTGACAAGGCTATCAGTTTGCTATGAGTATTGCATACATATCACTGTATATTACATATGGAGCACAGTTCAAGTTAGTCTCACTCCTTCTGTAGTTCCATTTGAATGAATTGCTTGACAACATCGACAAAGTCATCGGAGGACAGGATGTCATCATGGTCCTGAGTGAAAGATGTATTCAGAATTACCTGTCCATTTGAGGCTCTGAGGTGCCGCAGCATCTGCACGCTCTGGACTAGATCGACAAGGGTATCCCCAGTGGAATGAATCAACAGCCAACTGTATTCATGCCGCCTCGTCGGGTAGCTTGTCGTCGCAAAGGCAGCGTATGAATCCAGCTTTCCGAATGTAGGGGCGATAAACCAGCTCAGGTAATCCGGGAAGCGGGCATTCAATAAATCAAGGTCAAAAATGCCCTCCGACAGTATGACACTCTTGACAGCATCAAGTAACACTATGGACGGAGCGAGGGACGGAGTTGTTGCTGAGGAGTCCAGCAAGATACACGACAACATGTGGGCACCGCAACTATGCCCCATGAGAAATAATTGTTTTATGTCAATTGCATGACCATCATCTACCGGTCCATTCCAGGTTATGAGAAATTCTAAGAAGCGCAGAATGTCTTCTGTATGAGAGGGATGTTGGAGGGTATTGCCGCTAGTCTCGTTTGTAGGTGTAAGCCGGTAGTTCGGCACAGCGACAGGAAACCCGGTCTGACGAGCGAGTTGCCCTGCCAGGGCGATATGGTCTGCCTTGTCCTCGCTATGGTTAACTTAATAATCGGACGAGTCACAACCTTCGAGTTTGCTTACGACCGCCATGCACCGCCATGAACAAAACAGATCAGTGGCCTCGGATTTTGGGATGGACTCGGCGGCATGTATAGATCAAACTCATGGAAGGTATTGCGAGAGGGCTCTTGGGTGTAGGGTACATTCCGATAAATGTTCATTAGTAAGACAAAACTGAATTCGTAGTCAGTGAGCGGCTCCCGATGTTTTAGGATTTGTGTCCGTCACGCCGCAGTTGCCAGACGTGACGTCATTACACTGACTCTTATAAATCCCGCTCACCCTTCGCACCTGTTCTCTTCCCAGGAAATATGGCTTTGACCGGATCAGATATTTGCAAGGTACATACAGGATGAATTATAAGAGTTTTCGAAACTTACAATCGCCTAGATCATCTTCGCTATTATCTTCCCGCCTTTAGGCGTCTTTCTGGAACGTGGTTGCTGTGCAGACCTTGTAAGTCGGGCAAGTTGACGTTGCTTATGGAGCTTTTTTTCACTCAAATACCAGTTGATTAACATCCTCCTGACAATCCTGGGTTATATGTAAGTGTCTAGAGACTGGAATCAAGCCTCTCATTGGTTTATCACATTGCAGTCCAGGAATCATCCATGGTGAGTTGAGCATCATTGGTGTATCTCAACTTCAGATTGATTGGTTCTCCACAGCGCTCTACATCATTTTGAAGTATTGATGTTGATACCCACTTCCCCTTGCATGCCGTAATTTACAACTTTTCTGTATTAATTGCTGTCCGTCTTCATGATGGTAATATCAAACGGCAGCAAATGTGCACATTTCCTTGTGTCCCGAATTTTTTTGCGAACACTCCAATATTAAATAATGGTTCAAAGGTATGATGAATGACAATGCGAACAGTTAATATTGAGATCACTTTGACCCCAATAAAGTGTGTATTGGAAACCCTTGTCAATTTATTCGCTTCCTGTGTCAACGTCATCGTCACTCTCCTGCTCATCGAATTGTTTGATCATGTGGGAGCCAATCAGCCAGCACTTTACGATGCCCTCCATTTCCGGACTTGTTTTCTGGCCTTCGCCTTTCGAGGCCGGGCGAGAATGCCATCTTCGGATATCATCTTCGTCCACAATGTCGTCTTGATAAAGTGCGGCTAATATTTGACCAAAAAGTGGCATTCGTGAGGAACTTGCACAGTGTGCCTGAGAAAAGGAGGATGAGTATACTTCAAATGATGCGATTCAGGTTTGAGTTTGTCTTACCTGCAAGAGACACACAGTTTCCACAGCATCAACGCCTCCAATTCTGTCAATCAAGGCACCCCATCTGCCAATCACGGAGATAATCTCTTTCCTCTGCTGAATAACACCTGAATCCACGAGTGGTATTCTTTCAACAATTGCTGCGATGACAGCTTCCCTAACACGCGTCAAGGACACGTTACTTGCCATACGTAAGGTTTTAAGTTCTACAGCTGCATTGTCAACTGAATGATCTTCGTAGAAGGCACGATCAAGGGACTGTTTCACTTCAGCTCGGAATTCTTTTTCAGCGTTGTCAGAGAGAGTATGGATATTGGAGGGTGCCGAGATATTTGACAGTGCCGAGAGTGATCGACCATCATACTGAGAATCTTCGTCAGACGAATTTGCTCCATCATCAGATGTCTCTGAACCTGCATCCGAGGATATGATACTAGACATATCGTCTCCTACCATATCGATTCACCTCAGAAAGAACAAACCAACAAGTATGGGAATATACAAACCAAGTCTCATGAACCGCTGGTTCCTATAATTTTCAACATCGTCTAAGTCTTCTTCGTCGTCAGGTGGTCCTTTGGGCCACATAAGTGCGTTAGAATTTACTCCCAAGTTCATGCTTCCTCTTATCAAATCATGGTCTACGTGATATGGTTAATTTCACCCGGAAGTATGATAAAGACCTAACCTCTTTCTACATCCTCGAGATCCGAATCTACTTCGTCAAGATCGTCGTTTTCTGGGTCTCTTTGGGCAGATAAACGTTCAAAAGGTGACAGCACGACATTTGGTCCAATGACAACACCATCACCAATGAGGGAACCATTTGAAACTTGGGTGTTCTCCTTGATAGAACAACCATACCCAACGATCGATTTTTGGATTCTACAGTTGGGTCCGACAATAGTGTCGTCAAAGATATACGAATTGTCAATGATGGCACCTGTACCAATGACGCAATTCCGGCCGATCACAGACGATATGACTTGAACTTGTTCAGCAATCGTAGTTGAGGATCCAATCAGAGTACTAGTGCCAATTTTGCAGGTTCTGACAGATAAGATATGAGAATTATTCTTATTTGGGTTATGTCCACATACCGGGCCAGGACAACAGAACCGTCTTTTGCAAAGTAGCGATTTCCTCTGCGGTGCTCATAGTTGTGGCCGCTCGGATGATTGTCATCCGGAACGAGCGGAAAGGCCCACCTTGACAGAATATCCTTGCTGGAGATATTGTTAAGGCGCTTGGAGACAGCTTGGAAGCAAAAAGCACCAGCCTGATAGATTCATAGCTTCGCGTATCTGAAACTCGGGCAGCATATCCTGCCTGAGCAACATACAGATAGATGTTCTTCATCAACAAATCCGACGTTAGGACTCCGTGGACGAAGTCACGGCGAATGTCGCCATAGTCAAAGTTGTCTTGGAAAAGGGATGGCACCTGGAATCATGCCAAATTCTAGAGAAATTCCAGAGAGATAGGCGGACATACACACTTCTACAGAGCATACGTCGATCGAACAATCAATGAGATCATTTCGTATCTCGATTTCAGAATGTTCAGCCAATATTTCGCGAGGTATCTTTGCCAATTTCGCTGATGGAAAACCAGTTACAGATTGATAATGAAGGCATTCCGAAGTAACAGAATCAATGACGAAGATTGAGGAATCACCTCGAGTCCTATGAAGTGTGAGGGAAGAACAAAATGATCAGCCAGGGTGATGTGTTACCTTGTCCTATGCCGAGCACCGCTTTCTTTGACAACGATTGTCATTATGGCATCCTTGTTGACTTTTCGACGTTCCTTATGGACTCGAACGACCTCATCAATCCTGATATTACTGACTAGATCCCCCATAACCAGGACAAAGTCGCTTGATACCAGTCCTCTAGTATAAATGTCGCGCATAGCATCCCCGGGGGAATAAGTTTCTTTTGAAGTCATGATAGGAACAATTATCATTCCCGAACCCGGTTTCGACCATTTCGATTCTCTGTGAAATAATCAGCATCACGGGTTATCTTCAGTACTGGAGAAATTACTTGATTGCTTCTTTCACTTGATCGGCGTGAGACCGACATATCACAAACACTTCTTGAACACCTGCTAAAGCGAGCGACTCAAAAGTCCAGTCAAGAAGAGGTGCATTGCATATGGGTAGCAAACACTGTTCTAATGATCATCAGAACAAGCGAAACAAGAATGCTTGGAAAATCTTACGCGAGGCTTGCGAGAAGTAAGCGGTCTGAACCGCTTGTTAAAACTATCTGCGAGGACAACAGCCTGCAATGATTCCTCATCATCAACATTCTCCTTGGGAGTATTTGTCTGTAGAGACATGATGGAAGGGCAAGAAGATGCAACATCCTGCCGAAATTCGTGACTCATACATACCAGATCAGGAAGTCACGGACAACTCAGTTCAGGAAACAAATTACATTGGAGCACGATCCAGTTCCAGTAGAATCAGGAGGTCGGGAGTAAGCGAATGGATCGAGTATTAAGCACTGAAGGTGAGACTAGTCATGAAAATCATAAGCAACAAATCCAAACATAACATAATTGATCCACGGAGAAGGGATAATGGAAGAGCAAGAAAAGGTAATTAAAAAAAAACTCGTCATAGTCATTTGAGGGCAGCCAAGAAACCTGATATAAAGCTCTATCCTTACGCTGCCGCAGCGACGACCGGATTCACAGTCGCAGTAGGAGTAGTTTCAGTAGTGGCCTCCTGAGGCTTTGACTCGGCAGCAGGAGTAGATTCAGAGGCAGGATGAGTAAGGGGAGCTACCGGGGTTGGTTCCTCGATTTTGGGAGGGTTCTCATCAACTTTGGCGGACGTAGGGGCCTCGGACTTAGACTTGGACCTGAAGTTGGGAATGAAACTCGACAAACGTTTTTTCGGCTTTGAGACCCCATCCTCCTTCTTGTCCTCTTTCTTTTCTACCTTCTAACGATCATGTCAGTAGAGGCGTGCAGAAGAAACTCAAGATAAACGGACCTTTGCATCGGTAGTAGGAGGAGCAGCCGTGGTAGACTCACTGCTATAACGTCAGAATCTTAGTGTGAGAATTGGCTGATGTTCAACTTACGTCTCTTTCACAGGGTCAGCAACAAGGGCCTCCTCTGCTTTGGGGGTCTCGACAGCAGGTTCCGTGATAACTGTTTCCTCCTTGGGGGAGTCCTCAGCAACAGGCGCGTCGGCTTCCTCCTTCTTCTCTTTTTTGGGAGACTTGGGGCCACCTTTCGCCTTGTCCTTGATGACAGCGAAGAACTTGATGAACGGGTTGGGGCTTTTAGGCCTCTCTTCCTTTGGGGTCTCGGTCTTGACCTGCTAATGCATAAAACATCGATACACTAATAATTGGACAGAAACACATACAGGCTTGGTCTCTTCTTTCAAAGGAGCCTCAGGGGCAACGGAAGCAACTTCACCTTCGATTGGAGCAGGAGTAGCCTCAACCGGGGCCGGGGTCTCCTCAACCTCCTCCTGCTGAGCCTCCTGCGAAACGTGTCAAATCAATGCTCCGGAGCGAAGCAAGTGACTTACTGTGGCGACAGCAGCAGCCTCTTCAACGTTGGGTGCCTCAGCAGC
>Ga0153987_1000168_pt1 | contig 23542 bp, 27 predicted proteins | sample TSNC071MetaG_FD_102279 | JGI IMG/M metagenome (GOLD analysis project Ga0153987, IMG submission 102279) | Attine ant fungus gardens microbial communities from North Carolina, USA - TSNC071 MetaG | ecosystem: Host-associated > Fungi > Mycelium > Unclassified | place: USA: North Carolina, William B...
AACGACAGTATAAAGACGGCGAAAAAAGAGAGGACCTAAATGTCCTTCGCTAGTCCAGGCACCTAATGCAGGTGCGGGGAACCACTTGGAGCTCCAAAGGTCAAGATCTTGATGGGTACTTGACCATTGGTATTTCCCTGAATTACTATGTAATCAGCTGGCACAAAAAGTGACTCAACAGACCTATACACGCACATAAAGTAAAACAATGTTATCCTCAGTAGCGCGGAGATCTAACAACTTAGACCCATCTCGCTCGTTGACAGAAGAAATCTCCCTTTTCGATTCAGTTGGTACCAATAAGCTACGTTCTCCAGCAAAATCCCACATAGCTTGGGAAGTCAGGGCGGAGTCACAATGAGGAGCAAAATTGATAGCGTTTATCCTCGCTTTGGTCCCACTCGAATCTTGATCCAAGTACAGGATTCGACTACCCACAACGGAGGGCCTTCCAAGTATCTGGGTGCCGGAGGTATTTCGTATAAGGACAAATTGGCGCCAATCGTTCCATTCCATATTGACCCCACGAAACTGAGACGAGATGAACAAACGCTCTAGAAAAATCATCCAATTAACGACTTTTGCCCTTGGTGACGGACGGACAGAGAGCACGAGGAGCCTGCGGGCCGGGTCAGAATAGAAGAGGGCAGCAGAAGACTTGGGGGGATCCATTCTTGGAGCATCATTCTCGTGGAAACTGAGAATGGAGTTCTTCCATGTAGCAGGAAGTTGAAATCGACACCTTGGGACGGGTTGTTGAACATTCTTGATACTATAAACGATGAGACAAGGCATGCCGTTCAATTTCTCGACGACTAGAATATGGTCTTGGTCGAGGAACAGTATGTCTTGTTTCACGAGTCGCTGCAATAAGCCAGTCAACTGATGAGTTTGAATGTAAACGGAATGTTGTGGCGCACTGCAGCGTGAAGGGTTTTCCAGTTGATGAGCAATTGCTCAGACCTAGAATTAATGCCTTCAAACTCAAGACGAGCCAAGAGGTAATCTCCACAGATCGTAACTCTGATACTCGACAAAATGGCTCCGGGGTTAGGAGAAGCAGCAAAACTATAATGGTCAGACACAGATTTCTTATGCTTATTGAAAGTCCACATATCGCGAATCTTTAGAAGCACGTCGATCTGGTTCGGTGAACTGAACAATCATGAGCAACATTCTGTGCAGACCATTTCAGCACATACATAAGAACATGGCCTGTCACTATTAATGTTTGAGCAGAATCCAGAGTGACACACTCTGCACGAGGCGCAGTGGGAATCCTGACATGACGGGTCTGAGACGGAGGTTTCTCCATGCGGCAAGAAGGCAACTCCATGAGTTCAACACCATGAGCAGCCACGAAGTGGATGAACCCATCAGTTATGTTACAATTTCCCAGAAGAGACAGCTGGGCCTTCTGTTCATGACCCCAAGAGATTTTCGGCCAGTCCGTGCGATAGGATAATAGAAGGTTGAAGCGAGCTGGGAAAGGAAGGCCACGACTAGAAATTGCGCCAGACTTCATGCCAGTGAGCGCCAGCTCATAGTTATAGCGGAGAGGCAAGAACTCCATGGTCAACATGTAGACCCTGCGAAAGACCTGGTAGGTGTGATAGTAATGTCAGATTCAGAATTGCCCTCAGCTGCTTGATTTCACCTTGGAAGTAAGATAGAGGGTATCTGGATCCATATTTTCGAGGATAAGAATGAGAACATCATTGGAGATTTTGTAGCGGCGAATAGTAGTGAGACGGTGAGGCGACATGATTTCTTATCCTCTATCTTGCCCATCCCAGATCGCATTTATACTCTAACTCTGTCCTCGTTGAAATAGAAAGATAAAAAAACACGATGGTTGTCGAGCGGTTAATGCGTCATGGTTCTGTATACATTGCTGAACAAAACTCGTATTATGTTCGGTACAGTTGGAAGTGAAAAGAGTTTGCTTCGTGTCGCGTGGTCAGTCAACAAGATTCCAAGCATCTTTTGTAAGACACCGATTCTTCTTGTTAGGGGTGTCATGTCAACGCTGTCGAGTTTGAGATCGAGCTAGACAGCTCAGTTATCCACATGTGAAAGAAAATAGCTGGCACCGTGGTGCAGGATCAACAATAAGGTTCTAGTCGACTATACCAAATGCGTACCCAATATATGGGGCAGGAGCAACCCCGCGTAGAGGTAGATTTGTGATGCGTGAAGAAGATAATAAGTAGAGAGCGCTGTTGCGATGGCATTCATTAGATCTCGCTTAGTCAGCGGTCATCTTGCTCTGGTAATTGCCACGGCGCATGTCTATGTTTATGAACAACTGTGATTATGGTCTGTAAGAAGTGCGAAAAGGCGTGTCTGTCTCTTTGTTTCTTTTGTCTTATACTGAAAAATTCGTATCCATAGAAGCTATCAAAGCTAGCCGCTCCTGACCCGTTTACTTCCAGTTCCTCCAGTATCAAGGACGGCTCCCGCAAGGTTGGGGAGAATAAGTTGCTTGGTCGCCCTGGCAGTTCCAAGAATCGTTTCCAGGTGGGTTTTATGGCCCTGATCCTGAAGCTTATCTGACTCTGGCAAAGCCCTATCAGTCCAAGTGTAGGGACTGCAAGCAGCCGACGACACAGAATGGTGCAAAGTACTGTCATGGTTCGTGAATCGTTTCTTTTTGTATTCTCCTTGTGCTCTGAAAGTCTTCTACAGGTTGCGCCTATAGGAAAGGTCTGTGTTCAATATGTGGAAAGAAAATTTTAGATACGAGCAGCTACGTCATGTCCAACAAGTAGAATCTCTTACCGGCTTCGTCGACAATATATGTTCATTTACTAATTATTTGATGCTTTACCAACATGGAAATTTATTAAAAAGCCAGCATGATATCAAAGGATACATTAGCAATACGATAGCATTGTGATAGATGCGATAAAAAACAGAGGGTATCAAATTATTTCATCAAGTTTGCATTGCCTTATTCCTCTCTTCGTAGATTTCCTCGTCAATTGTGTTTAGTGTTAAGAATCTCCAGACAAAAACATGCTTTGTCTGTCCATATCGGACGAGACGCCCGACAGCTTGGGTCTCGCAAGCGGTGTAGATTTCTTGTGATGGCGCGAGTAAAGGAGAGAGGAAAATCGCATGATTAGCCGATGTCAGATTAGCACCGCTTGCGCTCTCATCCATGACATTTAAGAGAAGCACCCGCTCCTTGCTGTTATTCTGAAATTCTTCAAGATTCTTGCTCTTTTGATGTGCAGTACCTCTGATCTCTAAGAAGGGGATCTTATGGTAGTTGAGAGCCTCAGCAATCTTCTTCATGAGATCCGGAAACTGGACAAAGACAAGAATGCGATCTTCTTTGGGTGTTTTCCTTTCAAGGATGGTTAATTGTCCTGTCGCCAGGAACGCGGGCAGAAAGACTTACTTAATAAGTTCGATTACTTTTTCGAGTTTCATACCGAAATGTTTCCCTCGACCATTGCGCTCAACGTCGTCCTCACCCAGCGTATCAGCATGTACAACATTGAGTACTCGAGCTGCAGATTTGCATACACCAGAAGATGCATACACACATTCTTCCCGTTCCGCTGATGCACGGACACAAGTCCGGCAGCCCGTATGACCACACGATGAGAGAACGGCAGCATCTTCAACAGGGATATTATCTCGGCCACAGCTTGGGCAAGAAATGGAAGGTCGTTTGCTAGCGTGCTTTTGCAGATCGCGGACAACAGTAAAGTATCGCAAAGAGCGGATACGTCCTACCATCTCTTTTGTGAGTCTCCGGATGTCATGAGTACGCTCGCGATGTTCCCAGACAGCAGCTTTGACTTTTTCCGATAGTTGTACATCCTGGTTTTTGCCTTTGGGTTTCACATTACGAGCTCCAACTTCGTCCAGGATTTGTCTCGTCACTTCTGTGGCCTCATGATCGTCAACACCTTCCGTTCGGCAGATTCGGATATACTCAGTAAACATTGACTCTTGCCCAACGTCACCGAGCTTGTTTTCTCGTTTCACCCCCTCCGCAATAGCCTTCCGTAGTTCTGCCTTGCAGTCATCAAGTTGTTTCTGACGCTCTTTGACAATCACGTCACATGCTTTCATTGCGTTGTCATTTGACGTCTCCAAATCGAAGTGCGAACAACGTTTAAGGAGAGCTTCTTCAGCGGATCTAACGAGACTTTAGTGGTTGCTATTGAATGATCAAGCCTGGACTTACTTCGATTCTCCAAGAGACTGAGCAAGGCGTCTCTCCCTGTCACTCTCCGTTTTCTTGCCTCGCTTAATTGTCATGTCGAGGGCACGCAGGTGATGATCGAGTTCCAGATAGATCGCACGTTCTGCAGAGGGTAACGTAACATGTTCAATTTTCTCCGTCCATGGAATCTCATCAATTTCAGCGATATTCTGGAGGTGGATGAGAAGTTGTATAATGGTAATATGTTGTTAACACACCTGTCGAACGAATTGGTTCAGGAATGCCTGACCAGCTTCATGACGATGAGCATGCCACTCCAAAGTGTGTACTTCACGGAAGGAGTGAAATTTCTCCACAGCTGCCAAGAGGATTTAGAGTCCAGCCTTTGGGAATGCCTCAAGAGCTCTGTACATACATGTTTGCTCTCGTCGTCTCTTCTTCACTTCTTGCGATTGGCCTTCTCCATCATCATCAACACCCAAATGCAAATTCAGAAATGCTGCAATTGTTTTGAGCGCAGCGAAGTCATGAATCGGAGGAGTGCCCGAAAGCACCCATTTTCGGTCTGCGTTCAGTCTCGTGATCAAGGAATGAATCTTTCCATCCAAGTAGGTATATTCGTCAATGACTTTTCTTGCAAAATGGAATATCTCCATGGGAGGCGCTTGCATCTGAGTCCAGTCTCTCTTGACCGCCTTCGAACCTAGCTTCCAGGGATCGCTGTCGGTGCGTTTCTGACGCTTGTTTGGGCGATCGTTTGCCTTTGCTGTGTCAGTTTTTCCTTTCTTTTGTTTACTCGGTGCCTCTTCTATACTCATTGCAGCCTCATCCCCGCTAGTAGTCGTAGAACGAGCAATGACTTTCCCCTTTGATTTCGATCCTTTCTCCACTGTGTCTCTGGAAAAAACGATAGAACCTTCACCGTCATCTGAAGTTGGAGGGGGAGGGTCATCCGAATCTGTTTCTGCCGCGGAAAATTCCTTATCTGAAACAATGATGCGTTTCCTCTTGACTCCCTTTCCAACAGAAGCCTTCTTTGCTTTGGGTTCGGGCGGCGGTGAGGAATCATCCTCCTCATAATCGCTATCAGATTGCAACTCTTCATCGTCAGATACCACAATGGCCTTCGCCCGAGTCTGCTGTCCTCGCCTAGAGATTGAGCTATCAGTCAAGCCTTCCTTCCCGTACTTGACTCTCTGATACGCAGGGTGTTCAGGATTGATTTCGATGACGACCTCCGCTGTTTGACGAGATGATTTAGGAATCTGAGCAGAGTAGGGAGTAAGCAACTCATTTTCGTCCCTTTCGGGTTCAGCTTTCTTTGCAACTTGTCCTTTCAATTTCTCAGCAGCCTCCCGATACATCTTGCCTTTCAAACGTTTGGTTTGAACATTTGCGGTTGCACGTGCTTCGGCCTCGGCTTGAACATCGAGATAAGAATAAAGTTTGTTACGAGGATGCATTAACCTACCTTTCTCACTACCTGCTTTCATGACCGCAAGGACAGCTTCTGGGCCCTCATCTTGGAGGAGATCAACTTGTGTTCCTAAATTCTCGAGTGATTTGTCCAGCTGGGCGTTGAAATGGCGACCCTCTTTCGTGGGAAGCTCTCCCGCTGCAGCGAGCAACTCAAGATTTTCCAGGTATACATTACTCTTGAAGATGTTTGAGGCGATTATGATAAGGTCAGCCTCTTGAATTTCTTCGATGGTCACTCCATTCAGATTTGAGACGGTCGTGATCACAACGACCTTGAAGCGATTCTTCCCAGTAAACTTCTGCACTTCGGAGTTCCACTGACGTGTCAAATGGGGCGGGACGATAACAAGGGTACCTTTGACGGCGATTTTGCCAGGCACACGAATCTTTGTTGCAAACTTTTCTCTGATTTTGTTGTGCGTGCAATCGATGAGGCCCAACGTGATGGCCGTCTTCCCATATCCAACTTGGTCAGCGAGCACACCTCCCTTCACTTGAACTGGCCTTTGAGCACGACCCTCAACACGCCAGCCAAGGGATGTCAGAAGGGATTCTGAAATCTCCTCCTCAATGAATGGAGCGACATCAACCGCCTCCTGCGCTAACATCCATTCCAACGACCGAAGCTGTTCTTTTCGAAGAGGAGTCTTAAAATTGGGCGGTTGAGCATGCTCTTTGTCTGTCTTATTGCTCAGGATGGTGAATTTAGGAAGGTTAGCATTGACAGTCGGCGTATAATTAGTGTCGAGTCGCCAAGAGAGGAGAGGTCCTTCAGGACGACCATGTATTGGAAGGCGGGAAAGAGCCCGGTGGAGAAGAGTGGGGATGTTGATTCCGACCCGTATCATGCCTACGCCATCATCTTCGAGTTTGAGTTGAGTCACAAATGGGCTCGGTCGGGTCTTGAGTCGTCGTTCGTACTCTCCAGCTTGGATCGGGTCTTCTACTGGTGTAACCTTGTTACCAACGTATAGCCAACGGATTGTTGGTGCAGTTGGAGCGCAGCGCCGACAGTCGAGATGATAATCAGTAATGTCCACCTGCTGCCATGTACGCAGGCCATCATCAACATGGCGTATGCGCTCAAGTACCCAAGCGAGAGCTTGGAAAGTCCCTCGTTCGTGAACCTTGTCTACCTCTCCCCAGACACCTCTGGGCCACTCAGATCCAGCCTGATTTCGCAAGTTGACTTTACAGGAGAGGAGTGCACGTGCATCCTGACATGAATCAACACCAGCGGGAACTTGAAGAACTTCTGGGGTTCCAAACTCGGCACTCTGCCCAGTCGCTGCCTATTCCTAGTCATCAGATTATATCCTTGAGCGAAGCAAGGGGCTAATACCTTGAGCCGAACAACAGTCGAATGTACCCATTTCCACGGTAGATAGCATGTCACTGTCTGTCCACCCTCCACTGGGCTTTGTCGCCATTTGTTGTCAAGTTTACAGATTATCGATCGAGATTCTTTATATTCTAGACGGCGAGTGCTGATCGAAAATACAAAGGCATCTTCAGAGTCGTTCGTACGATGAGGATCGAAAAGCATATAAAGAGGCGGTAGGTCCCCATCCATTTCACTTTTCTTGTGGAGTGCGCCGTTCGCAGTTCCACATCTGTCGAGTAAGGTGTAGGTTCCAGTGATATCACGTTCGAATAAGACCCGCTTTTCGTCAGGCACGGTGATTTTCAAATTCGAATAGACGGTCTTGTCGCGGAAATCCTTATGTGTTAGGCCAAGACGGGCTTCCCAAGACGGAACAAGTTCCCCTTGGCCTTCAATCTTAATCGATAATGACGTTGAATAAGGCAACGCAAAGTACCAATCGCCATCAAACAGGTTATTTTTGCAAGTCAGCTTGCCAACAGGAGAGGCGAGGACTTGGCGGATATCAGCGTTCGCCGGTTCTTTGTCCTCGGGAAAGGCGAAAAGGCGCCATTCAGGTTGCTGAGGATGGAGCTCGAGCTCGAGCTTCGCATAAGGGCTTTGGTAGACTACAGTCCAGATCTCCTGTCGCCTACATTCGACAAAGCGTAGTTCAGCAGAACAGCTTCGAAGAATAGCTTCGCACCACCTCGTCCATCGAGTACTCAGAATGGTGACCTTTTCTCGGTTCTTGATCTCCTCAAGGAGACTGGTGGTGACACTACTTAACGAGAGGCACATAGGTAAAATGGCCTTAAGCGTCTTGGCGAAATCAGAAGGGTGCAGACGAGAATCTTCGGATGTGTCGATAAGGTGAGGATCATGCTCCGGTCGACCTCCACATTTCTTACAAAAGGTGGTTGAGCAATCTACGCAACGGTATAATTCCCGCTTTGTGATATCTGTGCGACCTTCGCAGATGCATAGGCGGGAACTCTTCTCCGCATTTTTGAGAACCGAGGACATTGAGTATTCAACACCGCCCGAGAGATCTAGTGGTTTGTGCTCAAGTTTTTCAGCACCTACAATATTATTTTGATGGTTGGCAACAACTTGTTCGGAATCAGTCTGCATGGCATCTGGGTCATAAGTTTGCGAATTTTTATGCTCGTATGTCTCTTTGTCATCGCCTGCCTTGAGTAGATGTTTGCCGACAACTAATGCTGACAAGATGCAAGCCCCAACTACAGTTGTTGACATAGCATTGCCAGCCAGATCAGCAATTTGATCTTCAGTCTCGCGTGTCAGCAAGAGCTTGTCAATCGGTAAGCCTTGCATAGATAAAGCTTCTAATCCAACCATCGGACCACCTCGGTTGGTGACATATGGTATCATAGATGGCGTCAGACACGAACAAATCCCAGGCCTTCCTGAAGTGATTGTACGATCCACATTCTGAGATAAGTTCCACACCTGACTAAAAGAAATGAATAAAAAATGCCTGATAAAAGAACAAAAAGAAACGACGCCTTACGTCTTGTAGTTTGGATCAGTCCCTTTAATTGCTGAACGGAGCAGACTTATATCCATCAAATCCCACACGCGCTCTACTTGACCGACACCCCAGTCATTCCAGGCAAAGTCAGGAAGCTTACAAAATCCACCTGGAATTAACGGTAATGGACTGAGTAATATGATGTTGGTGAGAGAGAAAGTGTACCTTCGTCCCAACTTGTCAAAGGTCGCTTGTTGCCCAGTGCTTCCTCTAGCCTTGCACGTTGATGCCGGGATTCGCAACGACCCCAGTCTGTGCGACCTGTCTTACGATCCAAAGCCCCATAACTCTCTTGAACAAGCTTCTGACGAGCCTGATGGATTCGTGGATCGTCAGAAGAGAGTAGAAACGCATCAAGCGTTGACGAGGCTGGTCTTTTGAGTTTGTTGGAGACCAGTTCCTTCCAATCTTCCGGAATATTTGAATTATGTTTATCCACAGCAATGAGGTAAACTCTGGTTCTGGTATGGGGGATGTAATAAAACTTGGTGTCAACTCGAGTAAAGGCTGCGCTGTAACCGTTTTTTTCAAAGTAGGACTTGACGCGGTCCCAGGGTGCTGAACAGACATTTTCCAGGATGACCAACGGAGGTCGGTGATTTGTGACCCAATCCATCATTCCTCTGAATGTCCGGCCCGACTCTCCGTTTGCATCAATGTCTTGTTTCTGAGTATTAAGATTAGAATAATCTACGCATGAAGTGCCAGCGATGAGCATGTCAACATCCCCTGGTACAACGGCCAATGCCCCGTAGGCAGTATGCCTATTTCATTGCTTTCAGAAAGATAAAAAAAATTGCTACAAATCACATACGCTTCCTCATTTCCAAGCTCACAAACATCACGGAAGAGCAAAGGAGGTTGGAAATTTCTTTCAATATAAGCTTGTTTGAATGGTTCAATTTCACATGAAAATACATGCTCTACTTCTAGCGTAAGCCCATGTTGCTCTAGGATTGACTTTTGAATGAGTTCGAGCGCCAAAAGGGGAGATTCTGTGCCGGAGCACATGGTTGCAACCCTCAGCTTCCTACCTCGAATGTGTTCGACGACGGATCTGATTTTGGGTATATGGCTGACGAGGTCTGAGAAGATGGCAGGAATTTCATTGATGGGGGGAAGATCGGATGAATCAAGGTCAAAAGCAGCGAACTTGCTTCCCTTCTTGACGGCCTTGACGGGGACCTCATCGTCTATCTCTCTGTCTGCATCGCTGGAACCATCGTCTTCTTGAACTTGCCTGGTGGCGCGGATCTCCTCGACATCGCTATCCTGTCTTGATTTTTTGGAGCCACCGCCAAAGAAAGAGGTGATAGATGCTTGTTGCTTCGTTTTCAAATTCTCTTTCGCCATGGTTGAGGAAGCAAAGGCAGATAGTGATGGAACGGCAAATAGTTTCGACTGAGTCACGCGTGCGCGTACGCGACTCGCGTCAGATTATTCAGAATCTCTAAAAATAAGTAAAGGGAATGTTTTCCTTTCCCCAGATCACCATTATATCCAGACTTGTAAAGCGTTATTTCGGCCAAGACTCCTTGGAATGGTTTCATCGGCATTATCTTCTGGACTGGTATACTTTTTTTGAGTTTGAACGGGTCGAGCTCGAACTCAAAAGCTACAGGACTTGCGTTGGCCTACTCTGGTTCTTCTCGTATATCGTCTCATTTTTTTGGACTGTCTTTGAAAGAGATTTCTCCCCTAAAGATGTATCGATCTCTCATCCTCATCGGTCAAGTCAGTAAGTCAACTTGTCCAAATTCCAGTTCATCTATGTCTGATCTCATCACTCACCAGAGTTGGCTCTTTTCTGAACTTCAATGTTGCGCTATTTGCTCCACTCCTTCTTTTAATCGTCGTTGGTTGCCTGAAACGGTCGATTCTGGAGATTCATCACGGCACATTAGCATTATTTGCTAGTCGGTGAGCATTAAACCCATCTATCCCCCAGGTTTGAAATCAAGAAATCATATCAAAGGGGACTAGCACGATTGGTAACCGAATATCTGAAGCACAAGATCGGCGAGTCACTTTTTGCAAACCATCGCTTGCCTATATCTCTTTCTAGGTAGGTTACGTCCCGACTTCCTTGCGCGCTGCAAGTGGGACAAAGCAACTGGACTTTGTACTGGGTGGGTTTTGAGTGCTTTTGCGCGTTGTGCTTCATTAGTAAGTACTGGAACCTACAGCAAAGCAGCTGCAGTACTCGAGGGTAGAAAATCATTCCCTTCTGGTCATTCATCCACTGCGTTTGCAGGCATGATCTTCATGAGTCTCTGGATTGCTGGTCAAACTGCGGCTCTCTGTCCTACCGTGATGCCTCCAGTGAGATGGCTATCAAGTCGTATGGTGGTTTTCCTTCTTATCCTTACTCCCATATCTTGGGCTACTCACGTTGCTGTCACCCGGGTAGAGGATTATGTGTGCCTTGTTTAGTCCTGCAGAATGAACAGTCCCAACTCACCTTCCATCGACAGAGACATCACAAGGAAGACGTTATTATAGGCAGCTTGATTGGCATTGCTTCTGCCTTCATTTGCTACCTCCTGTTCTGGTCAAACCCCTTTTGTAGTAACTCGTTCAACAAATTCGGTCAAGCAGAACCAAGGCGCCTTTACGAGACTGGATTACAATCAGAGGGAGCATATGGGTTAATCGCTGTAGACGATGAAAACACCATAAACCGTGTATAAACTCGAGCATAGAACAACTTAAGCTACTGCTAGACAGAACCGTCACTACGGACAAAAATCCATCTGTCACCCACCTTTTGCATCTTCCCACCTGAGCGACCTTCAGAATCCATGAGTCGTGATTGTTTAACCTCAGCATCATCCATGGCAGACCGAGCGGCCAACTTGTCTCCACCTAACTCCACAACATCGGTTAATGTTGATTGCCCGTCGCTGGTCCATCCATAATCCTTATTTCGGCTGTTGCCGTAAAATCCTTCATATTCCTCTCTGTCTGAAGGGCTTTGCCCACAAGCGTTTCCACGGTTTTCCCCCGCAGCATTTTGCAACTGCCAGTCTTTTGACTGAGCAACGTTGTTAATTGTACTCATCATCATGAATTGCATCAATTCTTCTGTCGAGGGGGTATATCCATTCATTCCCTCCCACATTTTACCTAGAGCTTCCCAGGAAGCTGGTGAAGTAGGGTCAAAGGTTGTTATATCAATGTCATCGTTATCCGGCCTAGGATGCGGTGTTGCTTTTAATTCGACAGACTGGTTAGATGCACTAAGATCCTTCGAAAATGTATTCGCAGCTATCGATGAGGATCTAGACATCGGGTCATTACTCGTAGACGAGAACTCTGCCTTGGTATCATGAAGAGTCGACGGGACAACAGGATGGTGAGTGTGACTGGTAGCGGAGTTTGAAGTAGGTGATTTTGGGGGAGAACAGGGTCGCAAATCCCGACCAAACTCATCCCTTCCGGATGTTGGACTACTGACTGTGTACCTGGTACGAGGTGAGGGCGATCGACGTCGAGGTAGGCTAAATGTGGGTGACTTTCTCCGGGAAAATCGATTCTCAGGGCTGTGCGATCGACTGGACCCTCTATGGGGACTCCATCGAGTGCCATTAGTATCACGCTGACGATTGGAACCCCGTTCATCCCAGCGATTCCATCGTCCTCGCCGACGTGAAATTTCTCTTGAATCACTGCGTGCGTTGGCTCGGTTATCATAGCCTCTTTCACGATGACGCTCGTCTCGATGCGGACTACGATAATTACCATGTCTCGGGCTCTGTCTACCACGGAAGGATTCAGGATAAGGAGCAATGGGTGGCTCGGGCACTCGAGGATCTGCAGAAACCTGTGATACAGGTGCATCTGACACTGGCTGTAACGTGGTAGGAGATAGCTGATTCGCAGCAGTACTATTCACAGACGCAGACTGCAGGTACTGCAATAAGAGCTGCGTAGGATCAGCAGAGATAGTAGATGAAGCTACAGTATTTGCAGATGTTTGCCTAGACAAGACACTCAGTCTATATTCCAATTTTCAATGAGGACGGCTGAATGGCACGCACACTATCTGTTGACCTGCCGCTTGGGTTAGCAAAGCGAGCAACGTTGCCTGCGAGTCGACAACTGGTCCAGCAAGCTTCTCTGTCGGTTGTGTCCAGACAGCAGGACATGCTTGCACGTTCGAGGACGTATTGACCGTCACTGACGTATTCACTCTCGGCTCTGACATTAAACAAACCAGAGGCTGATTCAGCATGGCTCTTCTGACCAGACTCGAAAAGCACAGAAGATGATAGTTATATAGATACTTAGCGTACAAATAATCATGATATGCACCTTTATCCTTCTCAGCAATCATATCCGATAAGCGACTGAGAATATCCGGCGGAAAAGTAGCTCCTTTGACCCAGATGTCATGAATCTTTTTGGTTTTTTCCTGTGAAAAGAAATCAGGACTGCTACTACCTCAAAACGATATAGATTAGGAGGGCGCCGTTCCGAGGATGTGTTCTAAGATTAGATTGAAGACAGGACAGTCCGCCGTAAGACGGTGCACGACAGACAACAACGAAAGTTATCTTGCGCGATATGCCAGTATAATTCTTTACTGTAGATTCCAATGAACGAACCTTCGCTTCAGCTGTTCCGATGGCAAGCATATCTTGAAATAGCCCTTCAAGGACACCTGCCACCTTCAAGAGAAATGTAGCACAATTCCCGGATCCATGTCGCTCTGAAAAATTATATTTGAGAGCCTGCTGTCTCGCTGCTCTGGACAGAGCGTCAAAAACGTAAAGGCTAGAGATTTTGCAAGATGCTGGTAAGGATTTATGAGTGCGGTACATCAACGAAACAAGTTGCGTGTCGTGCTGGAGGGATAACCAATACTGTAAGCACCAATTTCACAACACGAACTTGAGACTAGGGTCTTCACCTCCATGAGCTTCATCGTGACCTCAGTCAGTTTCGTCATTTTCGATTGTGAGAGTCTTCTGGTTTGAACGAGATCGTTGAATGCCGTTTCAAATTCCTGGCGACATATCAAAATCAAGGATAGGGCGAACTCCAGAAATCCATACTTGGATAGCTGACATCGAAACAGAACAGAACAGAGGAGCAAAAAATTAGAAACTACTTTGAGGGAATTTAAACAAATATTTGCGCATGTTGTATCTGCAATAAACTCCCACCCATGGTCTGTGCACGGCACAATTCCAGGTCGAAGTAGTATCCAACAACAATGCGAGAAAGTCGTGCGCGGGTGACTCTAATTTGTGCTATAATTTTCTCTTCAATCACAATATGGGCCGTGCACTTTCAACAAAATCAAGAACGAGAGGTTTAAATTTCTTACACTGAAAGACATTGACTGACCTGAACTTTTTAGAATATGTACAAGGGTGTTCTTCGTGATGATGAACGCCGGAGACAGAAGATGTTGCAAAGACAGGCTGAACTGGAGGAATCTCGGAAAAAAAGAGAGATATATGAGAGAATTCAGACCGTCCACAAGTCAGACGATAGTCATTAGATGCCCAAACTCCACAGGCAGTGCAATTCCATTGGACGTCCTATTTGGATCTTCAAGTGTGTCCAACTTTGGTTCCTTTAGGCCTTATTCAATTGCAACTATTTCATATCGTAGGATGTCAAGTCATTATCGAGGTATGGTCCTACCAGCTTATATCTGCTTTTTTAACTTCGTCCTGATTCAGCCTCATTTGGGGTGTATGACCCTACACACCGGCAAAATTTTCAGGCAAAAAAAATATTTGGTAAGTGGGAAAGACCTTGACCTTGACTCGAGGAACTGGAAGGATTTGCTTGGACGAAACATGGGAAATCATCCCCTTGTCGAATTTAAAATGCCTGTCGGATTGGTGAACCAACTGACTCGACTATGTCAAACACATTCTTTTGAACTTGATGTCCTCAAAACACAGTCTTTCCTAAATTCCGAGTTTGATATTCATTTGGCACATTTTTTGGCAGGGAAAATAAAGCATAGTCATAGTTCCGATTACGTGTAGTCGGTTCTGCTTTTAAGGTCTTTCCACCGAACAAATTGGGGTGGTTTTGGTCTGATGTTCAGACATTAGCTATGCCTACGTCAAAGAGAATGGCACCCGCCTCAGCAAAAACATCGTTTATCTTTTAATAGGAATGAAATATCACATCACATTCAGGCAAGACAAGACCACTGCCGGTGACCTGAACGGCAATGGTGGTTTTAGCAAAGGAGATTTATGAGTGTTCTTTCATGTTGTTTAGAGTTCAGAAATTCTGTGACCTTGACAGAATCGAGTCGAAGCTCTACTCTGAGATCTTTGAACTTTCTGACTGATGTTTTTGAGTGTCTGAGTCGCTACATAATATCTCGTCTGGGTCTTTTCCAACATATTGGGAGATAAATTTTCTGGCATGCACATTAGAAATGTTCTAATGTGAGCACCCCCAGATTCCTCAGAAATCTGTATCTTGCACCCTTTCAACGAGCCTCTTGGATCTCATCGACATTTCCCTCTACATCAAGGCATAAAGACCACAGAGGTTTCCTCGAAAATGGTCATTTATTTTTGGAGACAGGTATATTGTGATGCTATACCTCCATCGAATGGGCATACATCATGGCCATTTAAAATCACTTAAACTCGTGATCTACGAAGCTCTGAGGGGTCTATCCCACAAGGCAAATTGGAACGCGTGAATGTTGATGTATTGCGCAAAACTACATATGACAGAAGGATCCTAGATTTTTAGACAGCAGGAGGTTTGCTACCAGGCGTGAAGGTATAGGTCAAGCCACACTTTCCACAGTATTGACGGTCCTTGTGGAAGGCCATCTGAAACAAGAATGAGGAAAAAATCTGCCTAGATTGGTGTTGATAACGTACAAAGATACCAGCACCACACTCAGCGGAAGGACACTCGCGACGAAGGCGCTTGATCTTGCCATCGGAATCGACTTTGTAATACTTCAAAATAGACATCTTGACCTTCTTACGCTTGTGTTTGATTTTCTTGGGGGTCTGAGGAACAAAGTGGATTCAACAGATCATACAAAGAAAGAACAGGCCAGCATACGTTGTAGGTCTTCTTCTTGCGCTTCTTAGCACCACCACGGAGGCGAAGGACGAGATGAAGGGTGGATTCCTTCTGAATGTTGTAGTCGCTTAGAGTACGACCGTCTTCGAGTTGCTTGCCGGCAAAGATCAAGCGTTGTTGGTCAGGGGGAATACTAATCGAATTCAATAACAGATGTAGATGAACGCAAAGGGACCAGCCTACCCTTCCTTATCCTGGATTTTGGCCTTGACATTATCTATGGTATCCGAGGATTCAACCTCGAGAGTGATAGTTTTGCCCGTAAGGCTGCACGGATGATGAGTTCCAACAGAGAAAATTGATTCAAAAGAACCCACGTCTTCACAAAGATCTGCATTCTTTAGCCGACGCCTTCGTCTGTCCAACGAAATAAACGATGGAGTCTTTGACAAAAGCTAGAACCGGAATGAAGAGTAATGAGTGAGTAATGAGTGTGGGCGTTTATAATCTTTGTGCTTTGTCATCTGTGTATGGCCCGTGCACGTCACAATATAAGGTTTGATGTATGTGATTGCTGACTTAATACGTGTCGTCCATTTCGTCACGCGTCAACGCGCTTGCGCCTCAAGGGGCTTTCTCGTACCAAAACAAATGGATTCTGATACAGATGTTCATATGTCGGATGCAGAACTACTGCCAAGACTCTCCAAGGGAAAAGGAAAGCTTGTCGACTTGCCTACGTTGGATTCGGATTCCCTTCCCTGGTATGGATGCGCCATTTCTCAAGAGGACTTTGCTAATAAACATAGGGTGGAGAAATACAGGCCGGTTACACTGGATGATGTTTTTTCCCACAAAGACATTACGAGTACAAGTAAGAATAACAATGACCTTTGTTTTGTTCTGTCAATGAGTTGATCTGATCAACCTAGTTGAAAAATTTATTGAAAAGAATCGTCTACCCCATTTACTATTCTATGGTCCCCCAGGAACAGGTAAAACGTCGACGATTCTTGCTGTTGCAAGACAAATATATGGTATTGATTACAAAAAACAAATTCTTGAGGCAAACGAGATATTCGTCCCGGATCAGGATCGCGCTAACAGAGTTCCAGCTGAACGCGTCTGACGATCGCGGAATTGATGTCGTCCGAGAGCAAATCAAACAATTTGCCGAAACAAGGACACTCTTCTCCAAAACCTTCAAACTCATCATCTTGGATGAGGCAGATATGATGACACAGGCTGCCCAGGCTGCCCTTCGCCGAGTAATTGAGCAGTACACGAAAAACGTTCGTTTCTGTATTATATGCAACTATGTCAACAAGATTGCCCCTGCAATTCAAAGTCGTTGTACCAGATTCCGGTTCTCACCCTTGCCAATAGCGGAGGTTGAAAAGTGTGTCAATACTGTTGTCGAAGCTGAAAGGTGAGTTTCAGCATGTATTACCCCATACGTAGGCCTCAGACTCGCATCTTCTATCAGTGTTTCTCTAACTGCAGATGGTAAATCTGCTTTACTCAAGCTCTCGAGGGGCGACATGCGACGAGCCCTGAATGTCCTTCAGGCTTGTCATGCAGCTTACGACATTATTGGGGAAACTGAAATTTATAGCTGTACCGGCAACCCACATCCTTCTGATATTGAGACAATAGTCAACTCGATGTTATCCGATGAGTTTACAGCATCATATCAGAGTAAGTGTCTCCTTTGACATTGGTTGTCATTGGACTCTAACAATATTGGTTTGTCTAGTGATTTCAAAGATGAAAATAGAGCGCGGTGTGGCACTCCAAGATCTGCTCACTGGGGCTTATGACTACGTTGATACACTTGAGCTTCAGCCGCACGCAAGAATATACCTCTTAGATCATCTTGCTTCGACCGAGTACGGCTTGGTTCATCTCGACTTGTAGCTTCTAACTGACAGCAGTTGATGTAACCCCGCACTGTCTTCAGGCACCGTTTGTCGACTGGTGGTAATGAGAAGATACAGCTTACTGCCCTTCTTGCGGCCTTCAAGACCGCAGTGGATTTGTCTGCCAAGAATTCATCTTCTTGAAAGAACAACTGATACGCCCGGTATGCGGACCTAGACCTTACTTCCCCTTCCTTTCCGCTTTTACTGATGTGATTCCCAGTTTTACGGGACTTGTTTTATGATAGATAACCTTGATTGATTGGCCGTATTATACTCGGACGTGATCGAGTCTTCCCTTTTGGTAGTGTCGAACTTCGAACCGAGCAATCGTTTCTGCTCACATTAGTACACTAATGATCGAGTCTCGATACGACCTGTGGTAATACCGTCTTTCGTCCGTGCTTCTGCTGATTAAGTCATTCAATCTTTTGTCTTCAGTGGAACATCTGATTAGAGAGGATATCATATGCATCAAGACCAGCCGTCGACCACTGAGCTTCCACTCACTCATGTTTCAGCCAGAAGTTTCCAGAGTCTGAGGATCTATTTTTGCATCGCTGTCTCAGGGCAGAGTATTGACGTGCTGCGGGGACTTCCAACAGTCAGAATTCATCATATCGACTTCCACTACAAAGATGATATCCCAATGCCGATGCAAGCATATAATCCTGATCTTGAGCTGTTGGCACTACCTAGCTGAACATTTAACCATCTAACCAATTTGGAAGCAATCAGAAATCTACTGATGTTTTTCATCATTACAAGCGTTTGGATTCTCCACCCACATGTCTCCCGATTAACCGAAGAGTCACGCTGAGTCAAACTGACCATCAGTGAATGTGTTTAAGTCTAACATCCGCAGCAGACATCTTCCAATAATATTAGATAGTGCGTACATACAATTAACGTTAGCTGTGACATTATTAATAAAGTAATCAAGATCATGGGGACCCGTCGCAAAAAAATGATGGGTACATGGAAAGAAGTTGTACTGTTGTTAGCCGTGTATTGTTACAAGATGCAATGTGATGTTGGAATGATGTGATCAACTTGTAACCTGTAAAACCAGTGAGTGTAGACGTTCTCGAGAAGCTGGAGGAAAGAAGATAATGTCAAGAAAAGAATGCTAGTCAACAAAGATAGATCTGAAAAACAAGCGAATCCGGGTCTGGTCAAAGATTCGGCTAGGGTTTTACACGGAGTAAATGTTCGTACATGCGAATTAGGTACAAGAACGACAATATTATCAAACTGAAAGTCAGTTTTAATCGGCCAAACAAGAAGAGAAAAATAACCGAGTAAATGCCATGATCAAGGCTGATTATAGAAGAAAAGGTTCTACGATGTCTGGGACAGGGCAAAGGAGTTTTCAGGGGAAAGATATTCAGTAGTAGCATTGATGGTCTCATAGGCCTGTTCTATTCGAATCCTTTGGAAACCTAACATGGGTCAGTGCAAATGACAAGTAGATAGAAGAGCCACATACGAATATAGGTGCAGCTTTCGGAGAATATGTACAGCGCTAGGCGACCAGCATCTAGATGGTGTCTGAGAATGTCCTCACTGGTGGAATTTGACCATGTTGAAGTATGTTTCCGTCTTGAGATCTCGTTAATGAGAGTAGTGCAGGCAAGATGCCAAAGTGCCTGGGAGTCATTCAGAATGAGTTGAGGGAAGTCAGGGTGTACTTACACCATAAATCGAATTGACGGCACCTAGAGTACGCAAATCAACCCCATGATGAGTAAACATATCAGATGCTGCCATGATGCACTTCTGATTTGAAGTGACATCGGCGTAAGAGAAGGTACTATGCAGCTTGATTATTGCAGCGTTTATCAGACTACGAATCAATAGGGGTGTTCGAATGTCAGTAGTATTGGACCCAGGCTGAGGTAGATCAGGAGTCTTTGTCCTAAGGATCCCCAAGAGATCGTCAGTTGAATGGAAGGATTTCCAGAAGGTCTCGCTGTCGCGCTGTCGCATACCTAACAGTCTCAGATTGATGACACGTCGATTGTCAGAAGTACTCACTTGGATTCCATTGCCCGATCAAATATGTCGCCCTGTGACACAGGATGGAGGCTTTAGCGAGCAAAGCATTAAGAGAGGTCTCATTCCTGCCGGGCGTCGGGTTTACGATCCCTGATAAGAACTGCTTTATGGTGCGGTTTCCTTGAATTTCCGCCGTTAAGCATCCCTATGACCTACTTAGCTAAACTGTGGCTATACTGATAATGTAAATTACTTACATTTCTGTAGTCACGACTGTCAAATGGCCAAGGTGTGTCAATCTGCAGGCTGGGTACCTCCAAAGCACCATAGATGCTGCCTGCTGGATCAATAGCAAACGAAATCATCTTGTGAAGAGACAAGACCGCCCAGAACCCATTAATCTGTTCCCCTTCCTCAACTGTACTTTGAGGATCATGTTGAGGATAGACAGGTGACATCTCATCATTGACACCCAGGAGAGTCCATGGAAAGCATTGAGACGACCGTTGTTGGTGCATTTGTGCAGCGAGCATCAAGGTCACTGCGGACTCAAGGCGATCCTTTGCCTCCAGAAAACGAGCAGTGCGGAAAAAGTAGGTAGCCAGTAAAACATTTGCCTGAATGGTATGCAAAATACGTTTCGGGTGTTCACCGAGGGTATCTGTGGCAACATGGTGCAATGCGCGGATTAGAAGCGCACGTTCGTCGACCTGAAGCGACTTGGGCCGTGTCAAATGAACCCCCCATAGATACACAGTAATTAGAAGAGCTGGACTAGGGCGCCGAGGGTGACCGAATGGCTGTGCGACAAGTACAGAGTGACGGAACGAGAGGACATCAAGGAAGAAGCCGAATTCCGTGGCATGTAACAAGAAGGTATCGATGCTGGGCGAAACATGAGTCGAGAACAGAGAAGATGTCAGGGATCTCACAGGGAAAGGATGAGCGCAGATGGTGGCTCCTGTGAGGTATAAGATGAATAAAGCACCCCCTCAGCATTGGAGTCCGGACATACCTCGGTGCTGGAGGTAGAAGTTGAGGATATCAATCGACGAGAGGGAGAGGCGCTCGACCCTGTACAAAATCATTGCCTCAAGAGCTGCAAAGTCATGCGAATGCCTACCAGAGGGATGGGTCGATGTCGTCGACTTAGGGGAATTTAGACCTAAACGGAGGGGTTCTGGAATGTGCGGAGAGCGGTTTTTATCCTGGAAGCGTCCATAAGGGTCGTGCAGAGTGACAGAGGTAGATGCGAGACCAGGATTTTCGAGTTCCATGACACGGGCGCGGAGTGTGTTGAGTTCCTCAATGAGCGTTGTTATTCTTGACTTGTTCGAACCATTATCCCATTCGCACAGCTGACCCTTCGGATTGTGCCTGCAGGGACCGCACTGTGGATGCACACCATCACATTTCTAGTGGTGCGTCAGTAGGAGAGACGAGATGAACAAGCAAGACAAAGACACACGATTTTAAGACTTCTGTGATAAGAAAAAAAGAAATGGATGAGCCTGATGACAGGGCAAAAAATTAACAAGAGCACCTGCACACCGAGCAAGCCTTTCCTCGCTTGAGCGGCTTGGAGGCTGCAGAACGGACAGGTCCAGAACGAGGACTCCTCGAAGACTCGGCAATCATTGCACAGATTGTGATAGACACGCCCAGGCGGATCAACTGGGGAGGGACGGAGTAGCAGGCATTATATAGGATGAGCCGAAAACCTCTAATTCGCGTCGGAGGTTCATCTGCCAAGACGATATAGCCAAAGTATTGACAAGATCTCACAGCCCCCACCAGCTCATGAACCTAGTTCAATTGATCCCGGTCACGTGCACGTGACAGCGCAGATCCTGCTCAACCACCCCCAGAATGCCACACGATGTAGAGCCTTTGTTTTGAGCGACGCTGCTCGCTTCCACAGATAATTTGAATGCAGTGGGCGCTCCAGGCTCGACTTGGATTGCTGGTGGAACCATGCTTGGTCTTTTGTGTGATGTGACGTCAACCATGATCGCAAGCTGAAACTAGCTGTTTTACCTGTTTTGAAACCAAATTGCTACATAACATCAATGTTTCTGCAAGACTGTCGCGTAATTACATGCACCATGACGTAGAATCCTCAACAAGCTCGAGCAATATTTCTAGATCAGCACTGAATGACGAATGACTACTCTCTTTTTCCAAAAGGAAGGCTGAAATTAGTTTCGCCCGCCAGGCATCGTTCATGACGTCTTCTTCCGTGCGTCGGTCCAGTCAGTTCAGCTACGCTTTCAGAGTGTCATTGTTTAACTCCAAGCAACAGCACCTGCTCCCATTCATTTCGATATCGGCTGTTCTTCCCACCGACAAATACTCTTCAAAATCGGCATATCTCCCCTCCGTGTTTGTGCACAGCCAATTGGTGGCTAATTATCATTAACTCGACGCTTGAGCTTGTTTGCGTCCAGTCTTGTATCCCTAGAATGAATGGGAAAATGTTTGGATCCAGAATAGTGTGGGTCGCCCTCAAGCCAAAGATCCCTCGCTTTTGATCAGAGGGATCATTCTAATGATTGCCTACATCCAGTTAACCGCCCGTTCCTGGTGATTCTACCGCCTTTTCATTGCAGAGGACAACGCATTCTTAGTTTCTCACCTCATGATTCAAGGCATTGCGCAAACAGTAGATCTATGATTCATACCGATGACAGTTGTACCAAGAAACAATACAATGGTAGTCAAAGTGATGCTGATCATATGAGAGGCACAGCAAGGAGCCTTGTCTCTATGCTTAAATTATGCTATGCCTCACAGAATGAAAGGTTGCTATTTTCTCACTTCAATCCGCGCTCCCTGTGCTCACTGTTTTGGACCCACACGAGAGTTCAGCAAAATTAAAAGTGTTCATTCACCCACACGAGCAACTCAGGTATCAACGGACCTAATTTTCTCATCCGAACACGAATTCCCTAGAATAGGAATTCGGACATGGAATAATTTGAACATATACAGCTAATGAGAAAGTAGAAGCTGTTGCGGTACCGAACATTCAATTTTTTTCCATCAATCGGACACATGTTCGCAACAGACCGTGGAGATATTTCAAGACAAAATAATATGTTGTTTGTCTCTTCAATTACACCCCACGTCGTCAAATGCAAATCGTGTGAGAATTCAAAGATACTTCTTTCTTTTGTAATATGACTGGTCGATAAAGCCGTACACTAGCCTGATATACTGAGCTTCCCTATCCGACGTACCTTGCTTTTTCAATTAAGAGTGGTGAACAAGGAAAGTACGTACGGTTATTCAAGAAAGATTTGTAAATAGCGATGAGCAGGCCGATGTTGGCGGTAAATTGATAACTCCATCGTGAGTGAAAAACTGATGGGCGGCGGGAAGGTACGAGGTCATCATATGTCTATCTGTCCGAAATTCTTTCCTATAAAGGAAGATCGCTTGAGCTGAAAGAATGTTTGACCCCCTTTGGTATCTGGAGAGTGATGCATATTATCTAATATCAGTAGTCCAGGTAATTGTATCAGCAGGGAATTGCTAGAGACACGGGTCCGTGTGATTATATAAGCCTTGGAAGGCATTAGATAAGCATTAAAATGATGATAAGCCTATATTAGTCTAATTTAATTAATCAAAACAACATAGAGGGCTTTGTATGGCCAATTGTATTCAGTGTATTAGATGCCATTCAATGCAAGGCTCTTCTTCTCAGCCACTTTCACTCACATTGGCATTTCAGATGTATTGAAGTATTAAACTTAGGAGTCACCTATTAAGGTAGATGATGTAAGGGTAACAGGGCACAAGACTTGAGACTCCAGGAAAATCCTTAGTTTATTGTAATTATCATACAAAACATAACAGCTTACCTCCAAGAAAATCCTCAGAGAACAGGATGATGTAAGTGTCATGAACCGCCTCTCTGAGGATTGACTAGTCACCATGGCTAAGTCAATATTTATATTTCTTTTACTTTTCTTTTTATTTATTTTCAGATAAAGTCATATCCTAATGACAAGATGACT
>Ga0153987_1000169_pt1 | contig 23525 bp, 28 predicted proteins | sample TSNC071MetaG_FD_102279 | JGI IMG/M metagenome (GOLD analysis project Ga0153987, IMG submission 102279) | Attine ant fungus gardens microbial communities from North Carolina, USA - TSNC071 MetaG | ecosystem: Host-associated > Fungi > Mycelium > Unclassified | place: USA: North Carolina, William B...
AAGAATGGGACAAGAATGGGACAAGAATGGGACAAGATGTGGATAAAATGCAAAATAAGGCTGATTAGCAGACTACCGTTGTTCTATTCCGGAGGTACCGTGCACTGCGGATCCAGTACTTCGGTTTGTTGAAATTTCTGTCCGTTTACAAACTTCCTCCTGTCGCTGCCAGAGCAACTCTGCCCACAAGGGATGAGGGGGAATATGACCAACGAGTGCGCGGAAAACTTCAAGCCTACATGTCGGTCTATACTGAGCTCTGCATGTCGATGCCAAGTCTACTCACCATCTCGACTTCTCCTCGTCAGTATCTGCGAAAAAGACGATCTCCTGTTCCCGAGGAAATATGAGTCTGAAGGAGCGTTCAACGCTGAGTAAAGCATCATCATCATAGCCTCTGGATCTTGCAAGAGAACTAAGTGGATTTCGCAAGTCCTGGTCGTCTTGAACAGCAACTGCCTTCTTCAGGTCTATCGTGGCAGTAGCCTTTCTGGTTACGTCATTGAAAGCTACTAGACTGGCACCAATCACACGGAAGAGGCGGCGACGCCAAGTCTTGGAATAATCAAGTCGGATGAATTAGACACTGATATCGAGAACCGCTCACATTACAGTCGCCACCATTCTGTGTTAGAATGCCTTCAAAATAAGTTACTTTGTGCCAATTGATGTGGCGCAGGCCACGGTGACATTCTTCCAGGCTCTGAGGAAGCTGATCGGATGGGACGCCAGGCAGTGGCGGAAGTCGGAATATCTGCAAAATAATCTCCCCAACCTGTAAAGCGGAAAACTTCCCACCTAATTCGACACGTTGCCCAATAAGCGGGTAACTCGTTTCGAACAAGCGCGTATCACATCTTGTGGCGATTTCTTTGAACTGAATGAATGCACGTGCCAGGGTGCCATCTGGTTTGAGGTAACGCGCGAGATTCTCGGGAAGCCTGTGTGCAGGCAGAGGAGGGGGTTGTCGAATTTTCTCCTTTGGTTTTTTTGGCGACGATGAAAAGAAAGCACGCATTCCTCTTGAAGAGGATTGTTGAACAACAGGCGGTGGAGGCGGAGTCGGCAGAGTAGGAGAGGGAGTAAGTGCCTCAAACTGGGCAATAATGTGAGGATGTCGGCGAACTTTGAGTGTCAGAGTGAACTCCAGTTTACTGTGTTCAATACTACAGCATCATAGAATCAATAATGGATATCTTTCAAACCAGAAATCCTGACTTACAGCTCGAACTCTTGATCAATGCGGCAATTTGGGCCAAACTCGCACTCGGGTGTGGTCACGAAATGTATACCATTGTTCAGCGTGCAAGTAAGCATTGTCGTGACTTGAGGAAGGGGAAGGTGAACTCCTTTAATGCTGAGGACTATTTACATACTTATTAGCTACCTGAAGTCTCGCATGAACTCTTAGCCATTACCTTTAACAAAGACTTTACCATATGCTTTGGCAGGATTAGCTTGCGAATGATATTCTTTGATTTCCTTAGAATACTCATTCTAACATATATAGTTCAGTCCCTGTCTTATGATTGCTCAAGGAAGTAACAATACATACCATATCAGAAGGACGACGAACTAACCTCCAGGCTTTCCCTGTCTCAAGGTCACCAGCCCCTGGCATATGAGATACTTTATCATCAGGCGCTGAAGCATAGATGGTGCCTTCGCGTTCCCGAACATGATATTTCTGTCAATCATATCATCAGCAGAAAAGAAGGAAAATATCGAAAGTACGAACACTCTTTCTCTGGGAACTTGCGCCATCCAATTTCTTCAATTCGCGCTCGATGCTCTCTAAGAGCAGGTCCTCTTCAACTAGCTTCTCCATATCGCCACCTATGTTAAACGACCGCTGCTTGGCTAAATTCTGTGCATCCCCTGTACTCATGCTACGTTTTCTGGCTAGTCTTCCAATACCCAATTGAGCTTTTTGGCCTCCGTTCCGTGGTGAGATAAAAGCATTTTCAGCTCTACGTGCTCTTCTTCTTTCGAGAACGAGCTGTTCACGAATCCTGATATTGTTGTCCTTGGGAGGAACGGGAGGAAGGATTGATTCAGTTGAAGTACGACAAGCAACCCTATTTAAAGCATCATTTGTATGCAGCAGGTCCGAGTCCGTCGCTGCTCGGTGAATCTGGGGCACCTGAGGAATTTCCACTCGTTGATCATACGATTTCTGAACCTCCTGTATCATGACTGAGTCATTGTCATGGCCACTTGCCCCGGCAACGTCATCCATCAGTCTATCCAGTGCACTCTTTGCATCCATATTGACATCTACATCTCCCACTTTAACACTTGTCCCACTATGGATACTCCCATGATCGGTTTCACCACTATGACTGGGGATATGGATGTTATCCTTGGGACGTGCCATGGAACCGCTGTAAGTCGAACCAAGGCTCAACTTGGTACCAAAGTTGAGTTGAAGACTTGAGTGCATTCCAAATTCTTTTTCGGATAGACTATCTGGGGTAGGGAGACCACTGCCAACATTGACTTTTTCCGCATGCTGAATGGTCGCAGTCTCAGTGCTAATAGCTGTTGAGATAGACATACAGTCGCGGTCCTTGTCGTGGTCAAAGGATTCAACTTCAACAGCTTCGTGACTAGAGATGATGGCATCCGAAAGTTGACATTCTTCAGTCTGGTCCACAAGCATTTCTGGAAGTGACTCAGTCCCCTCTGTGACTAGGCCAAATTGAGAACTAGGTTCTGGGCTAGGACTGAGCGTGTTTCTCCTTTCAGTGAGACGACGCCTGATATCGTTCTTACTGATGCGATGGTGTATATGAGATGGAAGGGACATTGTACGAGGGCTGCTACTACTTTGGCTCCCGTTGGGGGGTGAAGTAACAGAGATAGGCGACGACGTGATGTGAGGAAGTAACTCCGACTGTGGCAATGGAGAGGATGAACTTTTTCTTGAAGTCTCATCATTGATTCCCGCAAGAACCTCGTCATCCTCATGAACTTCTGAAGACGGGCCGGAGGCAGAATGTTGCATATCGGGCTCATCGTCAGATAATGGAGAATTGCCTAGAACAGACGAAGGAGGACCCTTACAGATCAGGTCAGTATTTGGTTGTTTGTGAACGAATGGGGGCAGCGCACCTCATCACTCGATTGATAGATTTCACTTCTGCTTAACCCAGTCAAACTCACTTCGGAATGACCGATAGAAAGATTAGCTGGGTCCAGAGACTCCCCACTATTTCTATGATGATCCTCAAAGCTACGTTCATGAGAACCAAAAGTCTCTGTCCCAATAGATGGAGATTGACGCTCGATAGGTTTTGATCCTACCATGGTTCTATGAGTCAATCAGGACCTGATGGACATAGAACAGGTACACACCTCTTGGCCACATGTATTTGGGAATTGAACCATCACTACGAGTTGAAAGGGGGGTATTTCTCATAGGCGAAGGTGAAAGTTTGACAGGGATATGTTCCATTTCTTGTTTCTCTTCTTCGAAGTCCACATTCAATCGTCGACTAATGGGTGGCGTGCTTTGTGCAAGGATGGGAGAGGCATGAGACAATGTGTCTGACAGGGCATGAGGTGACGCGGAGCTGGGAATCTGGGAACTAAGGGAATGGATGTTACTGGACTTCTCTACTTTAGGAGATTGATGGGTATAAGTAAAAGAGGAATGAGATGCATGAGGAGAAAAACAAAGGGAATTTTCCCGAGGGGAATCTTCGTGAAGGTGATGTGATAGGCATTCGGGCTGGTGCATTTGCTCGAAGGGAATTTCATCTTCAGCTTCAAGACCTGTTGGTATATCGGATACATTAGGTGTAGAGGTTTCAAGAGCACCAACGCTGGCGAGAGCTGTGTTGGAGGCAAAGAACATTTCTTCTACCAGTCCTGTAATGCTTGCGTCTGAATCAAGAAATGCCTTGGGTGCAGTCTTCATGCCACCGCCAGTATCTGGTAGGTGAGTATTTTCATAAAATCCATCTTGTATGGGCTCATTGGGAGTAGGTTGAACCTGAAGTTTTGATTGAGGAGGTTCATCGTCCATGTGTCCACCGCGGAAAAACGTATCCTCCTCGTCAATATCTTGGCCAAACCCGCCGTAGCGCACGCCGTCATCTGAACCCTCCCAAAGCTCCTCTTCAGATGTTTCGCAATCGAATTCAACAACATCACAGCGCTCGTCAAACGTCACAGTCTTTCTTCGCTCTCTTTTGGTTCCACCGCTGAGACGAGGCCCATAAAGCCGTCTTGACACAAGTGAAGACCTTCCTGGCGAAGAATTAGCAGTGGGCACTGGAGGCTCACTGCTGAAACGAGCGTGTCGAGATGTGACAGGAGCAGAATTAGGTGAAAGTGTGATTGAAGAAGGAGAAGTAGGCTGGAGGAACTCATTTAAGTTGGTAGTCTGCTCTGATTGCTTGAAAGGGCTTTTCGTTACAGGCTCCTTCTCAAGAAGGCCTCGAAATATCGTGCTTTGTTTACGATCACGTTTCAGAGAAATGGGGCGGTCGTTCTCCGTTTCTGCGTCCTCATGCATTGATGGGGGACGCGGCCGCTTCTCTCCCGAGACTCGTCTGATGGGAAGAACGACTGATGTTGGACGAGACAGCGTAGGCAGCACAGGCAGCTGGGATTTAAATGGTGACTTGGAAACCAAATTGTTCTGTTGAACATGCTTAAAGCTAGAAGAAGAACGCCGGGCTACTGCGACATCACGTTGGAGAACCTGTGAATCTCGCTTTGCGATTCGCAAAGGAGAAGTGATAGAGCCAGAACTTGAGGATGAGGGCATTGAGTTTATCCCTGACGATGACCAGCCGGACTCGCGGATGATTGAGGACCTAATAGTATCAGGGGAATTCAAAAGCAAACGGTTCTGGCGGGGTGAAGTTGCCATGGAGTGGACTGTGCCACTAACTGGCGCAAATCCACAAGGAGAGAAGAATCGTTACTAGAGTCGTGAAAAACTAGTGTGATGAAAGTGTGATTCCTGCAGGCCCACAAGGAGAGTCAACAACTTATCGTGAGAAGTTTAACTCGCAAGTCCCAGGCCGAATCACCGGACGCGCCTGTCACGTGCCGACGGACTCTGTCTCAGTTGCAGAAAACAAGACCGAGAATCTGAACTTGAGTGGAACAGTCGATGAACTATGCAACAAGGCAGCAACTTGAAGTGGAAGAATTCTCACTTGTATAGTAGTCCGCCATTACTGAACACAAAAATTCCAGTACTCCAACCTCGAACATCGGGACATAACGGAAGCGGAGAAGACGATGGCAATATAACACAGGAAAGGCTCTTTGCCGATTGACGCTGGATTTCCAAAGGAATGATCAGGTAGCTTGTTGAAGCATCGAAGCTCTTGCTCGCAATGACTGTTGTTGCAAATGAAGATCATCATGTTTTGTTCGATGTTGTAAAGCGAAAGACCTGTGGAAAATAATCAAATAATCAAGCACTAACGGCAACCTCCGGGCCGACACTTCTAAACACAAGTGAGTTCCTTACCCACGACCCTTTCTACTACTTTCAGTTCCATTAACCAATGTCATTTCAAGGCCTCATTTCTGCCTCGGAGTGTGCTGTACCCACGAACCCGTTGTCTCAAGTCCTCAAGCATGCTGAAGGAGACCGCAGCCTACAACAGGTTGGTCACATAATTGCTCACACCCAGAAACTGCCAATAACCCGCACTTCAGGATAGAGTTACGAGCCCATCATCAAGTAGAGTAAGCCAAACTTCGCACGAATCCTTTCTCAAAGGTGACTGATGCAAAACATAGCTTCACCAATTGCCGACGAGTGTCAGTCCCTCCAGCACTAATGAACAAGATCTGGCACTCGCCCGACAGTTTTTTGATGCTCAGAGTCTCGCTCCAGGACCATCCTTTATACCTCATCCCCCAGAACTTGTCAGATCAAACCATATGCCTTCTGGTCTCGCTACCCTGGATCATGGCGCTTGGATCATGGAGCAACGGAAGCATCAAGCATTTCGTCCTGAGGATATGCAACAAGGAGGTTGGGCAACAGAATTTCAAGCATCTAACCATACAACCAGTCCCTTGGCGCAGCATAGTATAGTTGCAAGACCTGGCTGTGTGTTTTCTACCTCTATCAATCCATCTACATCCTCATATTTGGACTCACTTAGTCCAACAAAGGAGCTCGAACTTGCTGCCCATGAACATATATGGAAATTCGATGACCATGCACGGATTATCAGGCGTCCCCTTCAACAACATGGATTCAAGCATTGTCGTAGCAAATCAGCAAAGAAATAAAGGCAAGAGCAAGGAAGCCGATTTTGAAGCCGCATTTGCCCAAGCAGCAGCGTCTTTACAGCAGCAGGCGTCTGCGATCGAAGAAGTCAAAGACAATGTTGAGGGATTGACTGAGGTTATGGAGAAAACCCAATTGGATGAGGCCATAACAGACACCGATTTCAAAAAGTATACCCCCTCTCTTGCAAATTTCTTGGAACGATAGGCTTAAAAATGTCAAGGATGTGGGAGGAATTGCAAGCTTCAGATCTTCCTCCTCCTCAAGAAGATATGGCGAAGTGGGAAGCCGAATTTAATTCATCAATGAATGCACAGCGCGATGATCTTGAGGCTGATTACGGTGCATCAATGCAGGAAGCATGGAAGTATAACCTTGGCGATCTTCCAGAAGAAAGATTGCAGTTTGATGACGAGGGCGTCCCTAGACTTGACCCCTATAGCTTTGGTTCGTTATTTCTCTGTATACCTTTATAATCACTCGTAACAAATCAATAGGAAAAAATAATAAATACATGGCTGAATCCTCAAATCGCTCTTTGTTGGATGAAGCAAAAGCACTTCTGGACCAGAACGGCTCCTTGTCGGAAGCAGCCCTCATGATTGAAGCGGCTATACAAAAAGGACAGCTGGGAGTAGGTAACTATGAAGCTTGGATACTTCTAGGGGAAACTCGTAACATGGATGAGCAAGAGGAGGTGGGGATGCAGGCTCTACTAGAAGGCGTTCGAAGGGCAGTAGAGAATAACACACCAGGTCCTGGAATGATGGTTGGTTTAGTCGAGTTGACCTTCTCCTGCGGGACATTGACGTTGACACCAAACACAGTCTCTCGCCATCTCTTTCACAAACGAGGGGTATAGTAGAGCATCTCACACAATTTTGCTTCGCTGGCTGCAGGCCACCTACCCAACATTTCCGATCCCCCAAGAAACAATACAAGCAATGAAAACCAACAGCGCTTGGGACACGCATACGCGGATCACAGACTTATTTCTTGGTCTCACTCGAGAACATCATAGCAAGGGTATCCTAGATGCTGATCTTCAAATAGGCCTCGGCGTCTTGTTCTATGCGAACGGTGACTATGATCATGCTAAAGACTGTTTTTCCACTGCTTTAGGGGTTCGTCCAAGAGTAAGTTACAGTTATCAACTCCCCACTATCCTGACCCTAGACTAGGACTATCTGCTCTGGAATAGACTTGGATCGTCGTTATCGAACGGTAACAACCCCGAAGAAGCCCTCGGTGCTTATCGAGAAGCCCTTGCTCTCCGTCCGACCTATACTCGTGCTATTTACAACGTTGGCGTGGCATGTGAGCTCAGATTCTAACCAATGATTTGAAATAATGATGTTCAGCTCAGGTTTGAATATCGGAGCCTTCAAGGAAGCCGCTGAGCATTTCCTCAGCGCAATAGATTTGCAGGGCAGCGCAAATAGTCAGCTGTGGTCTACCCTTTGTCGTGCACTGCAGTCCATGGTAGAATTTATTCCCTTGCCTACCCTCTGACTTTGTTTGACATTCGATCCCAGGGACGCCTTGATCTTGCAGACCAAACACAACCCGCTGATCTTGACATTTTCCGAAAGGAAGGATTTGACTTTTAGTTTTTCTGTAACCTTATATCTTGTACTGTAATTTATGCTATCGGTGCTTTTGAACCATAAACTGACCAATACTCGAATCCTCATTGGCTGGTTGAATCCAGATTCCTATGACCACTAGGTGGGAAGGAACAATACGAGGAAAACAATATGATCAAGTGGTCTCTTTCTTCCCTTTTCGGCGCAAACAATGGCGAGCGTTGATGTTCAAATGTGAGAAATTGGTTAAGGATACCAATACTTGCTATCATCAAGCTCAGAGTATTGATGACCTTCTTATAGGCATTCCATGACCAAAACAGCCTCACGGAGCGAACAGTTGAACAAAATATCATGCCAGATTACTCAGAACAAGGTATTCTCCTGCTATGACTGACTATCCACTGAACAGTATGACACCCTAGATTCGTGGAGGCGCTCAAGCTATGCGTGAGTCACAGCAGGACGTCAGATATCAGTACTGTTGATCACTCGATTAGTCTATGCGGTTGGCTTGACTGAGAATGACATGAATAAGCCCCAAGTGCGTAATCATGTTGATGGCTATACGGCTCAAATTCACATGTTCTGTTATCGCTGATTAGATCGGTATTTCTCCTGTTTGGTGGGAAGGTATGGATCGGTATCGCATATTGTGAATTATGCAGCGCACTAACAAGAAAGCCGACAGGTAATCCATGCAACTCTCATCTGGTGTGTACCAACTGGTAGCTAATAAAACAATGTTATACATCTCATTCTTGCCTGCTTAGCTTGAATTGGCGAAGCATGTGAAGGATGGATGTAAAGAAGAGGACCTTATCGGGCTGATCTTCAATACAATTGGTGTTAGCGATGCGATCACCATGGGCACTGACGGTAAGTCCCAAGTTGTTGAATTCCGAAAACACCTCAAGTCATATCACTAAGGAATGAGGTACTCGTAAGTACATTTCATTCCCCGTCGCTTTCGGAATCTTATCCACTTCCAGTCTTCCGAGTCGTGATCTTATTGCCGACTCTATTGAATCCGTTGTGATGGTATGAAATTCCCCAAGTATACAGTCCGTATTCATACTTTAATCTGTACTTCAGGCCCAACATTACGATGGAAATATCTCGATCCCAGGATGTGATAAGAACATGCCAGGTTGTTTCATGGCCGCCGCACGCCACAATCGTCCCACTATCATTGTGTATGGGGGTACTATACAGGCTGGAACTCGTCATGTAGGTTCGTATCTGTCACCGGGAGTTCATCAGCCACGGATCAATCGTCCAGACTAGATTGTCCCGGAATGGATAAGGTCAAGGGGGGGACTGTCAACATCTCGGATGCCTTTGAGTCGTACGGTAAGTGTCAGATAGTCAAGACTTAGGAAATCACCGAGATTGTCCAGGTGCCTTCGCTATTGGCAAAATTGACGATGAACAGCGATTTGATGTTGTCAGGCATGCATGTCCAGGGCCTGGTGCTTGTGGAGGAATGTACACTGCAAATACGATGAGCTCAGCCCTGGAGGTAATTCTGAAGCAGAGTCGGCCATGGGTCCCAGTTGATATAGTATACAGGTCCTTGGAATGTCTTTGCCTTATTCCTCGAGTACCCCAGCTCTCTACCCTGGTGAGTTCACAAGTGCACTCAGAGTTCAGAGTGAGCTGCTCAGCGTGTATCAGAGAAGACACATGAATGCTTCAGAGCCGCCAAGTATCTAAAGCGACTCCTTGAATTAGATATCAAACCCAGGTTAATCATTTTTACGGCCATTCTTCCTTCTCTGAACTGCACGTTTAACAGGGATATTCTAAGTCGCAATTCTTTCTTGAATGCCATTGTGATCATCACAATCCTGGGAGGTTCCACCAACGCCGTTTGTTTCTAATCTTTCTTTCATGCAGACCTCTACTCAAGCTCTTCGCCTTCCAGGTCCTTCATCTCCTCGCAATGGCTCGTGCTGCGGATATTGAACTCAGTATTGATGATTTCCAGATGATGGCTGATAAAACGCCTTTCCTAGCAGACCTCATGTACGCATTTCCTTCTCTATCCGTTTGGATCCATTTGACAAAGTAGTAGGCCCTCTGGAAAATACTATATGGAAGATATACACCGTATCGGTGGCATCCCAGCAATTGTCAAATACCTTATCAAGAATACAGATTTGATAGATGGCTCGCAGTTGACAGTGACAGGAAAGACACTTGCAGAAAATGTAGCCGACGTTCCTGATCTTGATTTTGAGGAACAAGATGTCTTGAGGAGATTGGACAACCCCATCAAGCCAACAGGTCATCTCACAATTCTTCGAGGTAACCTGGCCCCAGGAACTGCTGTTGCCAAATTGACTGGCAAAGAGGGTTTGAGCTTCGAGGTGGCCCAAAGTATACTCAATAGGTCTGCACCCAGACTGAAAATTTCTTCTAGGGTGTTGCGAAATGTTTTAACGAGCCCGACGAATTTTATCCTGCCCTAGAAGCAGGTGAGATCAAACCTGGAATGGTCCTTATCTTTAGGTATCAAGGACCCAAAGGTGCCCCAGGAATGCCAGAAATGCTCGGTAAGCCAGGAATCATATATATTAGTACCCTGCTACTTACCAGGCTTTCTAGGTCCTACAGGTGCTCTCGCTGGTGCAGGTCTCTTGGGCAAGACTGCCCTGATCACAGATGGCCGCTTTTCTGGTGCCAGTCGTGGCTTTATCATTGGACATGTTGTTCCAGAAGCCCGAGTCGGTGGTCCAATCGCTCTTGTGCAGGATGGCGACAAGATTGTTATTGACTCCGAAAAGAGGATGATCAATTGGGTTGTGGATGAGGAAGAACAAAGAAGGCGCAAAGTGCTCTGGGATGCTTCTGATAATGACAAGCTGAACGTCAGGCGTGGTATTTTGCTGAGATATGCTCGAGATGTTGCTGTGAGGTCTCCATTTTCTCGAACTTGTTCTCTCATTGATGTCCATTATAGCCTGCCAGTGAGGGGGCGTATTGCGACTAGAGCTGGAGTACTTGGATATCACGAGAAAGAAACTTCAGCAAATGGTTCTATTCCATATCATTATCCTTTACAATGTACAGGAAAATATCTAGCAAGATCATACTCAGAAAAGGGCATCAACCAATCACCGGGTTTTCTTATTTGTTGCACGTCCTTCATTTCATATCCATCTCCTGGTCGTTGCCGCTCAGTAGAAATGTTTGGTAAGTCAGTAGAGAGGGACCTCGTTTCTTCTATATGCTTTTCATCTGTGGCAGACTCTAAGCGACCTTCACCTATGCTGATATGAGCAGAAAAATCGGTAAAGCATAATTGCTGATGATCGAGATACACAACTGAGAATAACCACTCTCTCTCAGTTCTTCAGTTCAGAATAGCTATTGTCGTGCGTTTGAATTTCTTCAGGATCCAGCGTTTATTGAAATAAATTGTTCAGCCAATTATCCGAGACAAAAGAAGTTGTAGACGCTGCTAACTATTATTAGTGTTTTGAAAAATTCGACGAATAATGATTTCAGTCAATACTGGAACTAAAAAGAGGAGACTCAAGCTCAGATAAATTATCCACTTAGTGAAGGGACGGTTGGTGATTAACAACTTCATCAGCTATCAGGAGGTGAGCGAACGTAGGTGGCCGAGACATGAGTGCGCCTATATTTTGGAAAATCAATTTTTAGGTCGCCAGTGGAATTTCTTGTATACAATCCTTTATACGTGCGATGTAACAAAATCTACTGCCTCATCTGTAGTGCCAGCAATTTGTATCTCGTGCACACTCTTTAGCCCTACCTCACGTAAAATAATCCCGATACCATAACGTTTGACACATTCCAGCTCCTCGTCAGTCTTGACCAACAACATCCCAGCGAATCCCAGCGCATTGACACTGATTGCATCTCCTGATTCTGGGATTACGAAGTTCTCGTATCGACGCGGAATGAGATGTATATGTTCCAGCGTGATAATGACGTTGTATGATGGGTTCCCCGCAGGGTAGTCAGGTGCATGTCGAATTGTTGACACAACCAGGTCCAGTAAGGATAAAAAGGCATCAGTTAGTATGCGCTCAATGCTGTCAATCTCCCGGTATTGCAGGTCCTGTGGGAGACGGATGACATGGTTCGCATAAGGAAGCCTGGATATTGTGAAAGGCCTGGCTACATCTTAGATGTAAGGCTATACCATGGAATCCAAACTGATTATACTGACTTGGCGTCTGGAGATTTATGGATCTCGCAAGCCTTTCAATGGGTGGACCAGCTTCTGTCGCCCCAATTTGAATAAACTGGATATGTTTATGGGGTTGGCTAGCACCACTCAAGTTGCCACCTGAGATACGATGGAGTTGGTATCAAAGACATAGTAAAAGTGTACGTGCAGTTATAGAAGGCAAAATTTTTTCTTCCAGCGTCGCGTGTGGAGATAAGAAGTTTGTAAATCAGAACCAAGTCCGAAGGAAGTAAGGGCGATGATTGTGGCTGGTATTCTAGAGGACAATCTTGAGTACGTTCGTAGAAACCAATATGTAAGCTGACAGACCCTTTGAAACCAGGAGAAAGTGATTAGGAACGACAGAAAACTTATTCAACTACAAACTATGATCAGCATTCAAGAATCAACGAGAGAAATGAGAGGCGTACAAGAATCACATATTCTTCCATACATCTGTCGTCCTTCAATTCTCCAACATACAAATTGTCATTGTATGGAGGGGCAAATGGATCGGATAACTTTTTTCCAAGAGCTTGACTTGGAGGGGGATCCACCGTATGCAGTGCCTTCTCTGCTTGACTCTGCTTCGGTTTATTTTTGAGAGCTGGGCAAACACTTATTTGAAACTGTGAAGGTAATCCTTGGAAGGATTTTGTATTATTGTTTCCGGATAGCTACTTACTTCGATATCAGTGTCTGGGTCGTAGTGGCGAACCACTGACGAGGGGAAAAAGAAGAGATCACCGCTCTCTTTGGCCTTCTGAAATTGATTCGGGATCTTCTTGACAATATCGTCGACGGACATGATGAAACGCCTTCTATAATATTGTAGTAGTATTGTCCTATTCAGCAAAGAGAAGAGATAAAGATGGAAAGCGCCGATTTGCCCAATCAAGCTTTCTCACTTTCTCAATTTGGTCAAGTTTTCAAGAGCGCAATACAAGACTAGTGACAGCGTATTGAGAAAGGGTGTATTGTTACACAGCGACTGTGTGCATGAGGTCGCTACGAGAATTGAACAAAGTATGGAAAACACGCTACTCCCTTCCCTCCTGCATCGGAACTTAGCGTACCTGAAGATCAGCATCCTCAACGAGAAGTAATATGACGGCACTGGCGGAGATGGAAGAAGAATGTAGGAACCGTCTCCTTCATGCCTGCCCCACCTTTCCCCTATTCACTTTGATGTCTACCATCCTTTCACCCAGAGCTACTGCGCGCGCATAACATCCCAGTGCTATTATTGACCAAAGAGCACAGTTTGTCCCCTAGATTCAAACTGAGCAAGGGGCTACTGTGTTCGGTCATTACGACTACTGACCTGGTAGTATAGAATGTTGATGAACATCTGAAAAAATAAAAACACAATCCTAACAACCAGGTTTCGGTAGATTGGCAGTTTTTTCATCAAAGGCAAAGGCCATTCCAACGCCAAAATGAAGAAACCCAGTATGATAGCGACAATTTGGAGAAGCGGAATCCTGACAATAACCTCGACAAAAGGTGCAGCAGTAGCTGAAGGTCTGTTTTTTTGCCAATTCTTCGATGTTTGGAAACAGGAATCGAGGAAGCGACGTACTGGATACCTCCTGGATCACGCAAGGTACCGCCAATGAAGTCCCAGAAGAATTTGCGGTAGATGAGGCCCCAGAATCCAGCCCAGATGCCATCTGATATTTAGGAGGAGGTAATGAGCTCATCAGATTTAGCCGAATCTGTCAGGCGTAGCACTCACAAACAGTTGCCGTGATAGCTACAAAACGAGCGTATTCATGCCAAATCAAATTGCCCATTGTGTGTTATATCTGCAGGAAATATAACTCTCGCACGCAGTAAAAGAAAAGAGAGCACGGCTCGACAAAAGTAGGAATGAAGATGGCTACACCAGGCAGAGGGACTCGCTTTGAACAAACGCAGGAGTGTAGCAGAAAAAAAAGAAATAAAAAACAGCGTCAAGCTGGCGGAAAGAAAGAGTGGTGAAAGGGAAAGAGCTGTAGGAAAGAGTACTAATCATCGCGTTCATTGACAGATTTCTGAGCCCTTACGTAAGTCGTAGTAATCGTCTTTCGTTACGATCACGTCTCTAAGGACCCATAGGCATTCACTGGTAATTTAGAGTGCGCTTACTCAACGGCTCATAGAACAATGCACCGACTCAGGGACACACTGTGCTCCGAGTGACATTGATAGGTACAAAGGATCAACGATATAGTCATGTGTCAAACCACAAATCACAAAAAGGTTCGACACCCAGTATTCGAATCGCTCAGGTCTACAACATATGGGGACTGGCCAGGTAGAACCAACAACTCGTGACAGGTCAAGTCATGTACATAGTGCCTTCCGTGGAAAGAGTACAGAACAAAGGTGCTGCAGTGAGCCATACTAAATTTTGAGTGTCGGAGGCCGCTTTGGACGTGATGGTCGAGGTGGTCGAGATGACAACGATACATTACCCTGTGCAATCATGATAGATAAGCATTGACAATTGATACCCATTTTAATGTGGGCTCACCGCTGCAACAGTGTCGGTAGTTGAACGAGGTAACACAGGATTAAGAGGCATCTTTAGGCGGGGAACCGGAGGTATCAGAGGATCCAAGGCCCGTGAAGTCGTCTGACTCCGCATTCCATCTTCTGGAAAATTGGAATTGCCGTAGTAGCTTGGCGCTATTGAGAGGCTCGACATCCGCTTGAAGTTAGTCTGTGCATTCCGTGTAGGTGACGGTGGTGCTGGCGGGGAGAACGGAAAAGCTCCACCCTCTCCTTTAGGATCAAAGGTGGAGGGACGGACTGGTTCCAATTCCTCGATACTTTGCATTGGTAGAATCGGAGTAAGAGATGAGATACTGGTATCCGTGGCATGTTTTTTCCGGCGGCGCTGCCTCAAGAACAAGAACAGACCCGTAATTATCAGCAACACAGATATCACGCTCGCGATAGCCACACCGACAATGATGCTGATAACCTTCACTGATCAGAAACCACTTTGATCCAATTAACAGACTCACCCTGACGATATAGGACGGTCTGACGTGCTACTTTTTACCGCAGGCATTTGAGTTTCTGAGAAGACTGCAAAAGAGTCGAGATCCACAAAAGGCCTTGAGGCAGAACCTGGTGCTTTGATGATGGTCATGGTATGCTCCCCGTTTCCAAGTCCATCTGCCCACCACTACGAAACAGTCAATTGTTTTCTTGTGAAAGCAGTCATGTTAACGCACCATAAGTACCTGCGTGAAATCAATGATCACATATGAAGCTCACTGTCAACTCATTGTCATAGATCCACTTACTTGTGTTTGAACACTGCTCACATGACTCGAAGAACCGCTCGGCATTGTAATAGTCTCATTATCGATGCTGATGGATATATCAGCATGGTCGGGTGCGACGGTAGCGTAGTATGCTATGGCATCTCCCGTAAACCGTAGTGAAGCACTGGCGTCTGGTTCCTGAGAGAAACTTCACGATGTCAATATGACATCAAATTCCGGGTAAAAGAACTTACTGTAGAGTACCATCATAGAACTCTGGCCGGGAGTTCATGCTCCAAGCACTTTGCGGAAGGTATTGAATACGTGAGTCGGTGTCGTCAATTGTTGTCACGTTAAAATTCCTGCTTTGTCTACGTAAAGAAGTATTTGCTGCGAAGAGTTAGAACGCACCCTGTTGAACCTATTTGCGGCTCAAATGTGATTGTATCGATGTCGATTGGTTCTCCTCCTGTATTTGTGAGTACCACGGTATGCTGTTCGTTTGACAGCCCAGTAAAGGAAGCGAGAGTATTGTTGATAGGAGAGGATTCAGGAGTAAAATTGCCACTGAAAAACTGTTGTCCATCTAACATCACAGAAAAAGGCCCATATCCAGGTCGGCGCCCACCCGTAATCACGAAACCAGTACCTAAAAGGTCACTTTGAGAATAGCGAGCGGTGTATTACAGTCTGATGAAATTATACCACGAAACTGCAGTGTGGCCGTTGCTCCCTGTACTGAAGTTGTATGATATGAACCTCCTGAGTACGACTACAGATATGTTGAGCTGACCAAGCAGCATGAAGAGCATCAGAGACACACCATTGCAAGCGTATCATTAAGTTCTGCATCCCTCCATGCACCGTCTGGTGCATATAGAATCAAAGGAGAACAATCTTCCACTGAAACATGTTCATACTTGAGCACGGTTGGGTGAGGATGCTACAGCAAACTCACCTAAGATAGACCGTAACGACATCTAGGCCCACGAATTAAAACTCAAAAAAAAAAAAGTGAAAAGCGAATGAACGAAGGACAGCCTCAAGCTGTTGTGAGTGACCAGCTCTCGAGAAAGATAGAGTGAAAGAAATGACTTCCGTGAGCGGTAGTCAGCCTGTGACTGTAGGACTGATGGAATGGCAATTGCCAATTACCGGGTATTTTTTCTTCCCATCAATTGTATGATGTCCTGACAGGTGTCATCAACAGCTTAAGTTTCATCGTCGACACACTGAGGTATCATCTTGCCCTCCACACAAACCAACTCGTGCACAAATTGTAATATTTCAGGCTGTTTTGTCAGTGAGCTGACATTTACTTGCCTTCCCCTCCAGTTGACAAGGAAGGACATAAAATTCAGTAGTTAGATATAATGCCTCGACTCATACGAGATTCCAGTGTATCGTGGCCTGTTTATATGTTGGAAACCAATTCCATCTCTGCATCGTATCCTCTATCCTCACTTTACTCTGAACATCAGGAAAGGTACTGTCAAGATGTATAGCCTGTGAGCGTGTAACAAGTTGCTCAGCGACTGCTACTATGCTGTGAGGGATTGATCAGTTTTTACCAACTTTTCTACATTTGTTTGATACCATTTTGCCATGGTGAATCATTTGTCGATATCCCATTCTAAAAATTCATGTTTTCTGTTGACTGTAGATTACAGCATCAAACCGTAGAAGCACCAGCTTTCTCATGAATGGAATGAAAAGAATACATTTTTGTCTTATAAAACATCCGGTCCCGGTTTGGACTGTGGCCATGGCTAATGTCCAAACACTTTGTTACATGACATTTATATTTGGGAGTGATGGACAGATTCTTACTAAGGCCAAGGATGTCATGAGGATTAGATTCAGCAGTAAGTAAGTTCTCTTGTTTGACCCTCTGCCATGGCATCAAAACCGAAGTTGAAAGCTGATTCAAAGCCTCAGAGCAAGGATCTTGTCAAAGCCGTGCGGCGCACCGTCTTCATCGATTCTGACAAGGCTCGGAAATTGCGGGAGGATAAGCCTACTACATCGCGTGCCCTTGTCTTGCGCAATGCAAAGCTGGCATTACAAGGGAATTTAGATGCTGCCCTCAAGCAGAGAATGAGTGGAAGAGAAAAACTTGACCTACTCGCCGGTGGGTTAACCCCTTGGCTCATCAGAGCCTATTTCACAGCATTACCTATGCAGAAGACATCGTTGAACAAACCACAAAAGCCGTTGCTGCCCCTTTTGACATTCTCAAATGCCTCCGCATAGCTCAATCGCAATATGATGGTGTGCAAAATGCCATTATATCCTTTCCGTGCCTCTAAATCCCATTCTCTAGCCTCTCTGGGAGAAATCGCTTATCTACGTGATCCTCATATGTTTTCTAACATCATTGAGGCTGAGATCAGTGCGCAAACGAGGTATGATCCTCAGAAGTTAGACCCTTTGAAGAACCCGAGTTATGTTGCTAGAATGGTCGCGACAAAGTATGTCTCGCCAGGGTTGGCTTCCTAATTGTCAGATAGCTAACCATCAACCAGAATCCACAACCAGCATATGGTAGCATCTGCTTGGAAGATAATTGGAAATATTTTACGTGAATTGATTGATCGAGGAATGTCGAATAAGAACGTCAAGGCACTGTTGAAAAATGACAACAAAATACGCAGTCTCTATTTTGCGCTATTCCGTATGGTTGAAGTCATGGTGGATATAAACCAACAGAGGTTCTCTGGGCTAGCGTTGAATTCAGGTACGAGAGGGGAGATGATCAATTCGCGTTGCTAAATGGTTGTAGCGCATTATGCAAGATATTTCAAGCAGCAGCAGCAGAAAGACGATCCGACAGATGAACCCGTCATCATATTTGATCATAGCGAACTTCGAGAGGCCGGTTTATCATTCATCGACTCTATTATTATTGAGCTTTGTTTCCCTCAAGCCCCGTATCCCAAATTTGTGCTTTACCAGATTCTTCACGATGCAGCCGAAGAATCTCCAAGGGAAACAAAACGGTTTTCGCAACTGATGTGGGATGCTGTCGGTGATTTGTCCGTAAGTGGAGCCTTGCTTAATCAAGAAAGATCTGACATTGGTGAAGGAATGTGTTGAGATGCACCAGCTTCTCGAAGTGCCTTTGCTCACACCCGAGGCAGACGAATGGAAAGAAGAATTGTGGCAGATGCCTCAAGAATTCGATACGTGGAGAGATGCCCAGATGATGTCGCTCAAGGCGTCAGAAAAGATTCAAAACATTCAAGATGTAGTCTTCCCCCTTGCCAACACCTTCAGAAAAGCAGTTTTGGATAATTTGTGGATAAGGATTGACCAGGTTGGAAGCTGTTACTCTACAACTACATACGTTCTGACCACACACTCAGAATTATTTCAGACTGACCGGCAAAGGCATTGATGAGCTATGGATGCTCAATGGAGAGCGAGACTTTGAACCTCAGTGGACAAGCTTCTACATGCACATACCCAAGAGCATGTCAGGGTCTGACGACGAGAATAGCCATAAAGACAGGAAGAAAGCCAAAGAGCCACTTGCCATTGCGGATTGGCCTGCCAACGGTCCCGATTATGAGGACATGCCAGGACTCCAAACTGTCTCAAACTCATCTGATGACTATAGCTCCAAAGACGAAGCCTATTCTGAAGCTAGCTATGTTGACAGTGAAAGCGAAGACGATGGCTTCGATACGGAAGAAGAGGGGACGATCAAACGCCTGGTCAAAGAGGCAATCGATTATGTGATTGAGAAAGATTTATCAAACGGAGGACCTCCTCCTCGACCTACCAATGAAGAGCGACAGAACAATCCATTCTTCAACATGTTGGCTTCTCTACGGGGTTCGTCTATCTCGTGCCAGTTTCTTCAGCTTTGAGTTATTACCTCTTTTGCATCAGGACGTCTTTTTAAGAGAGAGCCTAAATTGCGTGCGCCATCGAAACTCCCAACACATGCAAGGCCGAAGAAAGGTACTAATCGAATCTCATTGATGTCGCCTAACCCCTCCCTCTGATTCTTCCGTCTTTTAGCTTCTCCACTCACTGAAGAAGCGATGGTAGAGGAAGGGACGGACGAAGAAAAAACAACTGCACCCTCAAGGAAGAAAAAGAAAAAACCCAAGAAGAAGAAAAGGCTAGCTAGTATCACATCTGCAGATCAAGTTCCCTTATCACCTGCGCCTGCACCTGTTCCTGTCTCTCCCGCTTCGCCTGAGATCAAATCACCTCCGGCCTCTTCCACTGCAGAAAAAGCTAATAAAAAGACTCCAGCTTCTGATTTTCTAGCTTCAAGTACCCAACCGGCTACACAAGCGATTTCCTCTACAACTACATTGCCAGTCTTTGAGACTGCGACGACAAGAGGAGAATCTGCGCGAGCGTATCTATCGTCTCTTGAACCACAAAAAGCCAAATCGAAGACGAGAAGTGACCAAGCCTCTATTTTTTCCAAGGATGGAGAGGAGCCCCCCAAAGTAACGAATGGTGGCATTGGCCGTAGTATCATGTCCAGGCTAGGTTTGGGCAAAAAGAAACCTATATTAGAGCCGGAGGAACAAAAAGTTGCACAGAAGAGTTGGTTCTCAAAGTTGTCGACCAGAGCTGTGGCTAACATGCACCATCTCTTGAAGACCTCGTCTGATGTGAGGCAAGGGAAGGGTGGTATGAAATGGGACGACTTTGTCAAGGTATGCATAGATTTTTCTAAATCTCTACTGGGAGGAGAAAAAATTCACTCTTTATTATCATCTGAAGCTTATGGGGGAGATGGGTTTTCAATGTGACCCGAGCACAGCAGGTTCGAGCGTACGATTCATACCTCCAGGCAGGGATGACCATGTAATGCCTGTGCACCTCCTTCTGTAGGCAAAATTGTACTGACGATAAATCCCATATCAACAGCCGATCTCGATTCACAAGCGTAGGTATTTTTCCCTCGCTTGCCATTGATGGTAGTTTATTCATCTGTGTCTCAACCTTCACAGCACATCCAAAGGCCTATCTTACACAATGGCATCTGACATGTATTTCCAAACGTCTCAAGAACCGGTATGGGTGGGACGAGGTCATTTTCTTGAGTCAGGCGGGCTTATCCTCTGCAGACTCGGATTGATGAATACTTTGTGGAACATGTATCAGCGGCTTTGTGTGTGTATGGATCAATGCTTTACAACGAGACTTTTAATCTTCCACATCTGGTCCAATTTCTCAACCTATCGTTGTACATGTTGTCAAAAAACCCTGCTCTCTGCTCATGGAGAAATACGCATGCAAGCTTACCAAAGGAATAAAGCCATCCTCACGAATGATATCGCCTATCGCATGCTCCAAGACATCCAAGGGCAGATCATAAAGAGACGTTGGTTCTTTGAGAGCAGGGTATATCGTTGTTTCTTGCTCTGGAGCCGGACTAGCCGCTTTTTGTGCATCCATATTATCCTGGCGCGCAAAAGAAGCTTGAGAAGAACTCGGAGCTGTGTATGTTTGACTGGATATATGCGATGGTTGTGTAAGTTGCGGGGCGGTTGGGTTTTGACTAGCACTATCAGAAGCATTGATGAGATCAGATGAAGAGGATGTTTTCTTTAATAAAGATTGAGAGGGAAGAGGAGGTGGAAGCATTGATGAGAGTTGAAGTGTGCTCATCATAGGGTTCCTACTGCCATCGTTCGTGTTTTGTTGGATATAGTTCAGAAGAGCGTCTTGAGTAACGGAAGATGTCTGAAGCTGGCTAGTAGAAAGACCGAGCTGATGATCCTGAAGTTCTTGTAACGGAGCTCGAAAATTTTGAACCGTCGAGGCCATTCTCGAGAAGGATGTATTAAGACCGCTCACAACTTGCTGTTGTTGTTGTTGGCTCACTACCCTTGGCGCGGCTGGTGCAAGACTCATTTTACATGGACAAACGCCTTGGATTGAGATGATGAAGTTGTTTGTGTCCGACTCTGAAGCGAAAGAAATCTGAAAGCGTCGAAAGATCTATATAGCATGAATGGAAAAGAAAAAGCCACGAGAGTTAGTGTCAAATTGATGTAGAGTGCAAAAAGTAGTATAAGATATATACGGTCGTGTTTGTATCATCCAGGGGGTGGAGGTATCGAATTCCGACGGTCGTGTCCCTATATACCGCTTTCAGGGGAACGGTCATAGAAGCACCCATTCTTGGCTGTATAGTCGAGAAAGATAACAAATCCACATCTTCCTAAATCGAGGAAAAGCCATTTTTTTTCAGCGGACAGGAGAAAGCACACAAAGGGGTAGGGGAGGAACGTGAAGATACTTGCAAGAACGATTTCATCAGAATTACCATTCGTCGTGACAATGACACCCCCGTTCTGTATTGTCCAGATGACTTTTATACGGACACTGCGTAGTTCTGATTTTTCAGTTTTAGTCACGTCGAGGACGAGGCGAAGCGATGGATTTGTAAAGTGTTGCCAGTCATGGGTCGTCGTTGTCGTGGTATTCCCACCACTGATGGGGTAAGATCTTGAGTATTTGACCAAGGGATAGGTCGTCGTCGCGGTCGTCGTGTATGCCATTCTGCAGAAATGCGTCACTGAGGAAGAGGAAGCAAGAGACTATTGACACATATTTATCATTTGACACGGTACTTGCCAACGACGCTCACAAATCCCTAACTCACCCATTAGGTCCTAGCAAGATTTGAAATTGTCACTCATTTCTAAGGCAATACTAAAAAAGTAAAAATGCCACAGAGACTCACATCAAGGGTCGGACATGCTATCATGAAATCATACCGATTTCACGTACTCAACAAGTTCAACAACTCTCCGTTCAGATTACGACCAGTTGCGTTCAAATGTCTTTTTTTAGTGGGTTACTACGCTGTGGACTCATGTTTTTGGTATCATTTAGTGGTTTTTGGCATTGACGTGTGCCGTGATGGTCGTACTTGCCTTTCTTGGATTCCGTGAACAACGAGCGTTGCCGCTTAATGATAAACTATTACACTTTTTGTGCTTTATGATCGCGACTGGGGTGTTCTATCTCATTGTCGATATCGAAGAGTATGTATTATTACGTGTGTCAATACAAAAGCGCTGTGCTAAGTGTATTTATTGTCAGGAATGCGAGGAGAATATGGTTCTGGAGATATTTTAACCTCATCTTCACGTTTATCATTTGTTGCTTTTGTGGTGGGGTTTTGAGTGAGGTTGTGCAATCACTACTCCCGGTACGTTGATCATACATTTCCAAAGGCACTGAAATCTTTCCCCTTTATTAAAAAAATTAGTACAAAGAATTCCAACTTGGTGACGTCGCGGTAAGTCTCGAAAGCCCTCATCAAATGAATCACTTTCACTCTTCCATTTGACTACACACACGCACATCCACTCTAGGCAAATCTCTTCGGCTCATCATCCGGCCTACTATCCTCCTTCCACTTTGAAAAATACTATCGTTATCGCCGCGAGATTTCTCGCCTCTATCGTCCACTCGAAAGCGATTCTCTGTCTGATTTTGAAGACGACCTCGGTACGCAGCTACTTCCTACCCACTGTTCACGTGGGAACAGCGAATCATCTCGGTCAGAGGCGATGCCGCTTGAAGTTCAGGGACCTCACGCGTTGAGACCTCAGAAGAAATCGAAAGGAAATGTGAGATTTGCAACGCCAGAGGATGAGAGAGAAGAACTGTTTGATATTGGAGAGGATAGTGAAGGTGAGGACGGGGACCAGCGGATACGAGGGATGGGGCGAGAAGAGGTTGGACATCTGGACGGACAGTCTTAGCCGGCGATATTGTCCTTTTCATGTTTGTATCAATCTGGCGTATAGAGTTTAGGCTTTAGCCGGGGCCCTCATTCCTCTAATCAATATTACACCTCAGCAAATTGGCAGAAAGGCCAAATTTTAATCTTCTTCCCGGCAGCACACTTTCAACAAAAAATGCACTCCTTAGGTCGAAAGAACTCCATGGGTTTTTTCCTCCCCACATCCCTTAGCCCCTACTCTCTCAGGCACGTTCCAAAAAATAAAACCAAAATTGATTGTTTTGAGATTACTCGCTGGTAATCAGCTTCATTTTTTCATTTTTATCCACATCTCGTCCCCTCTCTTCATACAAACACTCCTTTGCACGATGTCTGCTCTCTAATTTTCTGCATTGCTACCTTATCCTGGTCGCTTTGACGTCTTTAACGAAAACCACTGTATGTTGATAGTGCAGATGTGTATAATTTTCTGCGT
>Ga0153987_1000170_pt1 | contig 23441 bp, 27 predicted proteins | sample TSNC071MetaG_FD_102279 | JGI IMG/M metagenome (GOLD analysis project Ga0153987, IMG submission 102279) | Attine ant fungus gardens microbial communities from North Carolina, USA - TSNC071 MetaG | ecosystem: Host-associated > Fungi > Mycelium > Unclassified | place: USA: North Carolina, William B...
CGCAAAACGCTTCTTCAGAGCTCACTAGGGATTTCACAACACATCCGGATCCAAGCACCAGCAATCCAATCGAACTTCCTTGAACTTCCTAGTTTTTCGCGCACAGAATCGTGGCCACGTGGAGAAGATAGTTCCGGTCACCTCCGCGTTTCTGTGCGTATGTGTCAAGTTTAGTTGAGTCGGCGTTTATGAAGTTTGAAGTGATCTGCTGTCGGCCCCCAGGTTTGCAAATTGGTGTAAGTGACCCTCGGACATCCTCAACTTCTTCATTTGCTGGTTGGGAGAAATCAACCTGAGCAGCTGCTAGGCTGTTTCTTGGAAAGAGTAACAGCGGTAATAGTAATTTTCTGATATAACTTCGGTGCGTTTCTCTCCGCCCTGGCGAATCAACGAGGCGAATCTGGACTTGATCATTTAACTCTGGGAGCCTCCGACGGTGTTTCCGGTGCTCTGTATACATGAGTCGAAATGATGATCAGACAAAGCGACATTGATGACTCACACTTGAGAGGATGCCGAACGGAAGCTGAGATATATTGATCTCAACACTGATGCCACAGCCGAATCAAAAGTGTAATTCACAAGTGTTGTGGTCTCGTTGTATGCTTTCCTTGGTTCAATTGCCTCCCAAGATGGATTCGCACAACATTACTATTACTACGCCGCATGGTGATGTTATTTGTCCCTGAAATCAAGAGAAGTCAGGCACGGCCCGTGTTCCTCAAATTCTGCGCCGCCGCAAGGCAGGCCCGTGTTAGGTAAACTCAAGACTGGGCGGCTGCTGGGTGCACTAGCTGCATACCAAGTTGACGATAACTCCAGCACATTTCAGATAACCTTATAAAGTGGATGTCGTATCGCAAGGACCTGTACTAGGCGTCAATGGGATTGTCAAGCACCGCCAGGGGTCAAAAGCTAAAATATTTTCAAGATTCTCGGGGATGAGCCCTAAAAAGCGCCAGGGCCGCGGGACCCATTTATTGTGCACTATTCCTGCTTCTGTGTAGACGACATGAGGCGCTCAAAGCTCCATATAAGGCCGATGCGTCACCATCCTTACTGATCTCCTTTCTTGCCTACTTTCTAACTTCTGCTATGGACACGTTAAGAAATTTACTTTCTCCCCTCACCATGGGCACCGGAGCCATTCAAGACACAATGGTAAACTCATGCATCTGTTAACTACCGTTGATTCACTTGTTCATGGGGCAGAAACTCGTCGTCATCGGTGGAACAGTTGAAACTGCCCGCCGGGTCTCAATGTCCGCATGGAATGGGTTCATTGATTGTGTGTGGTGAAATATACCATATTTCCACAGACTGAGCCCTTCTATAGCTTTCTTCCTCACAGCGCACTTCAGTCAGGATGATTACCCTTACGACTGGTTAGCATTCCTGCTGCGTTGCACATATCCACAACTCTCATTTCTTTTTGTCAGGCTGATGTACTGGTTATCAAAAGTGGGCTGTTTCACTGATATATCTATATCCTCTTTTTCGCCTCCTGAACATGAATCAGCAACCTGCTTGGGGTCGGAGCAGGGAATTTGATATTACCACTCGTGCACTATCTCACAACGGCATCATTCAAAACACTACGGGAGACTTGGATGATGGAGAAGAAGACGAACCTCTTGTTCATGGCAAGAAGAAGCGCAAAGTCACATTTATTCCCAGTCCAGGTGGGTTGCTTGAATTCTTGAGGCAAAATTAATGACTGGATTTGCTTCATACAGAGACTACACATACAATATATTACCGTGGCCACTGGCTTAGGGTGTGTTTATTTATAAAGACAAATATAGTTGGCTAACCTCCGCTCAAAGATCACGAGGACGAAACGCCAGAGTGACTATGGCGGCTATTCACTCAGAATCAGGTATAAGGCGATCACGTTCAGCCGCACGCGACGTGACTCACGACCCTTAGCGTTGTGGCTCGTAACAATGACATCTTGAAGAAACTTGTCTTGGAAGCCAAGCGAACATATGAAAAGGATGCCGAGCACCGTGTCCACATATTCCTAGCCGATACGTGAGTGTAATTGATGAGCTGCAAATATCGTACTAGACCTTATCAGGTCATATGGCATCTGGCGCTGGAACGGCGCCCGTCAGAAACGCCCCATGAGTTCCATCGTCCTTCAACCCGGTGTCAAGGATATGATCCTCGCCGACTGCAAGGATTTCCTCGCTTCTGAGGAATGGCGAGTTCTCCACGCTATTCAGAACTGAATGTGACTTCTTATATCTGCTGAATCCTGTAGGTATGCTGAAAGGGGTAAGTTCAGTGCCTTGATACTTCCTGTGAATTCTTCCTTAATTACATGTCTAGGGATCCCTTTCCGAAGGGGATATCTGTTACATGGTGTCCCAGGAAGGTATGCCTATCTCTTGGGGTTCATCTGAGCATTCCTGCGGTTGACCTGAAATGGAAACTAGCGGGAAAACGTCCTTGATCCATTCTTTGGCCGGTGAACTCGGACTTGACATTTATGTCGTCTCTCTGTCATCCAAGGGGTCAGTTGAGTTACTGCTCATCTGGGACAATCATACTCATGTATATATTTCCTCAGAATGAGTGATAACATGTTGACGACATTGATGGGGAATGTCCCTTCGAGGTAAATATAGCAGTGCATCCAGAGGTTGGGTTTCGATGATTTGCTCTTCCAGATGCATACTCCTTTTGGAAGATCTTGATGCAGCGTTCACACGCTCGGTTTCGCGTGGTTCGACGTCAACGGGAGTACCAATTGTACCTTCCGTCTCCGCTAAGACCAGCAAGGAAAATTCGGATGGTTCCACATTGAGTTTGAGCGGACTCTTGAATAGCTTAGATGGCGTTGCTGCCGCTGAAGGCCGGTATGTTCCGTCAGCTAACATCGGTGGGAAGCCTGGTGATGATGTCACACCTAGCCTCCTATTTGCCACTACAAATCATATTGAGCGTTTGGATCCGGCGTTGAGTCGTCCAGGACGGATGGATGTATGGATTAATTTCACCCATGCAACAAAGTGGCAGGCGGAAGGCCTCTTTAAGTGTTTCTTTCCCGCCAAACCATCTACAGAACCCTCCGAGTCATCTGAACGAGGTGGATCCGACGCCTCTCAATGCAACCTTCCCCTTCCGAAGCGCAAGCGCACCCATGCTTTGCCCCTGTTAGCAGAAGAGGAAATTGCTGAGCTGGCTAGGAAATTTGCTGAGCAGATTCCCGAGGATGAGCTCAGTGTGCGTTGTCTGTCCAACTTTTGCCCCAGTCGATGAGATATACTGAGGAGTTGCGCAGGTGGCCGCTTTGCAGGGATATCTGCTCAAGAATAAGACCCGGCCGCGTGAGTGTGTTGACGAAATTACTGCATGGGTGATTCAGGAGCGTGAGACGAGGGAGGCACTCAAGAAGCAGAAGGCTGAAGTAAGACCCATTTTCCTACCTCTGACCTATGCTGATCACGCATCCAGCTTGAAGCCAAAGAATTGGCAGAAGCTAAAGAGAAAGCCAAGAAAGAGGTTCGTAATTACTAGCATACACAGTTGTTGCCTGACAATTGATACGGTGTAGTGGGAGGCAAAAGAAAAAGAGGTGCTTCTAGATATTGGTGCATCATGCGATATACCTGACACATTTTCCCAACAGGACAAAAAAACTGCAGTCAATGAAATCAAGGGGGTCAGCCCACTACTCAGCCCTGAAGTTCCTTTACTGATACATTAGCAGAAAGGAGAGAAGACTTCCAAATTCAAAAGACGGTCAATTGAAGCTGCCGCAATGGACTATATGATGTTAAACAACTCCTATGAGAGTGGCACTGGCGCCAACGCTAACTCAGAAAATATGACTTCAGAGGAGGACACAAAGAAGGCTGGCAGTATTGCCCTTCTTGCCTCGAAAGACAGATGGGTTGCCATCAAGTCTCAGTCTACTGGGATGCAGACAGTTCCAGAGGAGACTTAGCTTCGTAAAACCTCTATCGTGGTTTCATAACGACTTGCCCGGCATGTTCTGATTACGTCTAGTAGTTCATGGTGCCTTCCACAAGCAGCATATGTTGCCTGCTCGACTCCTGACCATACCGACCGATTTCTGTGCGTTTCGAGTCTCGATTGTTTCTTGCATCGGCCGATGATCCAGATATGCATAGATGGCAGCCTATTTTTTGATTCACCTAGTATGCATCGCATTCACCTGTATATCCTTAGGACTGCAATATACATATGATTTAGCACGAGAGGGTTGTCTGAAGGTGATGGTTTGAACACTGCGAAGGTGTTCATCATTAGATACTACGGAAATCACACTTGTCCTAGGGTAAACATGAAGGTCTAAGAATTGTCGTGCTGGCCTATGAGGATTTAAGGTTAACATCAGAAAGAGTTTTGAATGCTTCCTTGTATGCATCCAGTAATGCCTTGACTCTCGTTCGCTCAGCAACGAGTGCTTCATCCTCATTGAGCAGGTTAGCGAAGAGTTCAAGTTTATAGAGTGATGAGACGAGACGATTTTGAACGTGCTGGCAGGTATGATTAACTAGGAAATGCATGATTGCTTTTGGTATTAGGTCTTGAATGCTTTGTCGTACGATGTTGAAATATGATGTGATGAGGGATCGAATCAGATTGGTCTCCATTTCTTCTCGTGCAGTAAGCTGTGATCCTTCCACGGACACCTGAACTCATCAGTGATTTGACAAGCCAAAAAGATGTTTTGCGCTTACTGCTTCAATGTGTTTGCCCAAACTCTTCATATCCCAGGCAGCACTGTTCCCATCCAAACCTCTCTTCCCAGCCATAAGCCCAGAAGAGAGCGTTGAATCAGCACCAGAGACATCTCGTCCAACTGGTACAATGCCGGTCTCGGAGGATCCTGCCGCATGTGATCTGTCCAAACTGGAACCAGCGATTGGTCCAGGTCCATTCTGGCCAAAGAAATAATTCAAGAATGTCTCACGCGCACTAGAAGACGAATCGTTGGTGCTGCTAGCAAATGCGGCCGGACGCTGGTGCGCTTGAGAAGGGCGACTGGAGCGTGTTTTGGATGAGGAACGCTTGCCGACAGCGTAAGCATTGTTCTGATTGGAGTTGACGACGGAGGATATTGAACCCGCCGGACGTGAGCGATCATGCGATCCAGACGTAATACGATTTTCACGAGGTGGGAAGAGGCTCGTTGGAGCATTGATGTCATCCGAGTGCTCCTCGTCAATATCCTCATCAGGTGTTGAACGACCATTAGGATGCTCTGTTGAGGTCGGCTGATTATGGAGACAATGATCAGAAAAGAGGATCAAGATTCCTGATAGGAATGGCGCACTCGAGGTGATATCAGAGGTTTGGCAGGCATTGGTGTCTGTTGTGAAGCTACTGTTGAGCCACTAATGAATGCAGGATGGTTGGTATTGATGTACGCTGCTTGAATCTCGATAAGGCTTTGGGCATACTCGGAAGTGGGTCCGAGGCGTTCTCGGAGAAGCTCTGATACAACTTCAATAAGTTGAGCGTGAAGTCTTGGGAACCGTTGAAGCTCCTGAGAAAAATCAACAAAAAAACTCTGGAGCAGTACAGGGGTGCTTACGGCACTCGTACAGTTATGGCAAATCTTCACCAGCTCTTCATAGACAAGCTCAACACACCGTAATCCTGGAGCTTCAAGAAGCTTGATTTGAGGCTTCACGAGTATATCGAATGCGACCTCTGGCACGAAGAGGCTTGGCCTCGGGCCAGTAGAATTTCGAATGGCGGTACGGATATCTTGGTTATCCAAATTATGCGTAGCATCGATAGAAGTCAGGGCTTGACCAAAGACATCGTTGAAGATATAGTATATACGCGCTCCGCCTGAAAGTTCTTTCGTAGATATATCGAATTTGGTACCTTCAACCGACGAAACGAAGTCGCGAGCAAATTGGGTCATTAGCCGCAGAATCAAGGAACCTTGCTGGGAAATGTTAGTGCTCACCAGTGATGCAATACAAATATGATAAGAGTCACCTGGTTCTTATCACCAAAAATAGCTGCATCACCAAACGAGTTGAGTTCTTGTTGAGCTTGGCCCATCAAAGTGTTTAGTCTGGCTTTCATATCCGGAAGTTTATCACGAATGTGGGTCATCAGCACCTATCCAGCATTAGTTTTGATTCAGTCGAGAGATAGACGGCATCCACCTGATTCAGAGTCTTCGCCAGGTATCGTGTACCATTTTTGTGCGCAATGTTGCGATATGCCAAGTGGTTACGGAAGAATTCTGTTTCGCTGCCGATAGCGTCACTCATACTCTTTTCGGTATTAATGTCCTGCTGGCTGCGGTTGACAACACCGATAAACCCGAGCTTCAAGGGATAGACGCGTCCGGTAAGGATATCCAGAGCATTGGTGCCAGCATCCATCAAGTCGAGCTTGGTTAACACTCCAATTGTACGCCGGCCCTGGGAATCGACCGAACGAGCGAGTTTCAACGATTCAGAGTTTGCGAGATCGACATTTGCGGCTGAAACAGCAAGGATAACACTGCGGGAAAGTTATGGATTTCTGTGTGTAGGAATGTGCAACCGAATACCTGTTGGGATTTGAAATGTGATCAAGTACCAAATTCCGAATCTGTTTTTCAATGTCACTGGGTTGATCGCCAACAGGAATCTGTAAAAAAGTATGAATCATTCTGGACTCCGAGTGACAGATGAATAGGACCTTTGTCAGGCCGGGCAAATCCACCAGAGTCAAATCCAAAACGTTGGGACTGTATATCCGCAGGGAGATAGGTAACTTGCTTATACCTTTATTTTGTCCAGCCACTCGATACGTCTCTTGTTCAATCTCCTTTCGAATTTCATTGAAATCTGTGAAACGTTTGTCGATGTGAAGAAATTGACCCCATTCCGTATATGAAGACGCGTTGGGTGATGGTTCCGCAGGCGTAGGCGTGTAGACAAGTTGGAGGACGAGCGGTCGCCGAGTGACAATGCCTTGGCCACGAGGGAGAAAATCTTTCCCAACAATCCTAAACCAAGCATTAGCCATCATACACACGATTTCCTGTGAATAATCATCTTTACGTTTCTAAGACACTGGATTTTCCGGCTGATTGACTACCAACCTTGAATGCGAGAAGTCAACTCATATCTCAACGTCGAGGAAGTTGCTACATACAACGACGATTTGGGGCATGTCCAACTCCCCTCCTAGTACAGCGCATTCATGTCCCTTGTTTTCCAAGGAGAACTCATGGTCATACCTAGATTGCTGAAGGTGTTCTGGAGCTCGTTGACAAGTCCAATGAGTTCCTGGTCCATTGTTATCGTTTTGCAAGGTATAGCTTCGGACTGGAATTCGAAAGGAAATGAGCGACCTGCAGGGATACTGAAGCTTGAATGACCGTTTATTTGGTTATATTATACCCTGGCATTTTTGGCGAACAAATACTTGTCAAATACTTATCAAATACTTATCAAATACTTATAAATCATCTTCACCTTGTAGTATCTCTTGTTCTCCCTATCATCTAGCTTTGCTCTGATCAGCATCTTTTTTCTCATCTGAGATGATGTGGTCCAGACAATACACAAGGCCTGGAGCTGAAATGACTATTTACATATCTTCTGGAACCTGAAGCTCATCCCACTGTCATTTCTGTGATGGTGTCCCGCTATTTCTATATCCCTTACGGTTGCCTTTCAGGGAGAGTGCATCATGGATTGAGCTCACTATGTTGAATCTTGCCATGCCAAGTCCCCTCAAACAATTCTTCACCCTTAGGTCTGTTGTTTACCCCAAGCGTCCGAGCAGCCTTTAGTATCAAAGGCGGATATCGGCTTGCAAGGTGACTTTCCTGCTGATCACAGATCGGTGATTGGTGAAAACCTGACCTGATGTTCTGGATGATCGTGCCTTCGAACACCTGGTCAATATCTCACCCCAATCAGGAGATAAAAAAAAGAAATTCAAATAGCATGCCCAACGCATGGACGCCTAATTTACGTGTCTGCTAACGCATCTGCTAATGTATCGTGTGTCTGCATAAATCACCACTGCATTTCGTCAACTCAGTTTCCCTCTTGTCCATTCGAACCGTTACACGATCGGATCATTCGTTGAGGGCTCAGCGACATTTCCTGTATTTCTCTCCTTGCTTGAGTATCGACTCGACTACCCTGTCCTTGTACATGCTCGCCGAACCATATACACTGACCGCCTAATGCAGGCAATGGTAATTGGAACAATTCATTACACTGTTACCGTATCACGCTATCTAATGTCCATTGATCAGAATGGCTGGCGCACTGACTGATCCAGCGGCTAGTGCATTCCAATCACTGATGCAGAGGCTATATAAGTTATCAGGCTAACGAAATACCAACACTCACATATTGCAGAAAACAGGATGCATCTTCATCCTTCGAACGGTCAGGCGGTTCATAGGGTCATAGGCAAGAACTTTGCTCAGGAAGTCATACGCATCAGCATCCATTGTCTTATCCACACATATCTTGTTATAGGCATAATCCTGAGCAACCTGGTCAAATTCAAACGGTGCCTAGAAGAAAATATCCTTTACTCTCGTGAAATCGCAAGTACGAAACTGGTACGCACATTACTAGTGATCAGCATGTGCAAAACACAGCCCATTGCAAAGTAATCAATTCCAAAACTGTGTAACTGGCATTTCCATACTTCGGGTGGCGCATATCCCTCCGTTCCATTAGCCAGGTCTGTCTGGTGCGGATTGTGAATCGTGGCCCATAAGAGAGGAAATGTATCTCCGCCCAGCTTCTTAAGCTGATGGAACAAAGGATAATCTTTCTCCGAAACTGTGGCATGGTTGAATACTTGGGCGAGTCCAAAATCAACGAGTTTGAGATTGAGCTGAGAATCAAGCATCATATTCTCAAGTTTAATATCTCGATGTATTATACCACGAGCATGAAGGTCATGGATAGCGAGAATCTACGAGGAAATCTAAGACAGTAGTAACAGTCGGAGGATATCCACCTACTAATTGTGCGGTGTAGAATTGGGCCGTTGTCAAGTCCAAATAAAAGCCCGAGCGTTCCCAATAAGTATGCATGTCTCCACAAGGTAAATAAGACTCAATTGCTTGATCAGGATTTGTCAAATGCCCGAACAATAGGGATGCACTCACCAAAGCGATCAAGGCCTGTTCTGGCGCTGTTTGGAAATAAATCATTTCCACAATCCACTCACAACCTTTCGCAGCGCGTAATGCCTGTATTTCGTTCAGAATGGCAATCTCCTGTGTCATTGTTCCTCTCTGCATCAGCTTAACTGCAACCGGTTGGCCCCCGACCGCTGTTGCACGAAAAACCTGGCCAAAACCACCTTCGCCAATCGGTATCATGTCCATTCTCAGCGCTTTCATGAACGTATCTTTTCTGTAGTAGGTGTCCTTTGGTTGGAAGGGAGGAGGCGTTCGGTTTTCTTTGCCATCACTGCTAGTGGTTTGAATCTTATACTTGGATGTCTTCAGTAACGATGGAGACAGCCCTGGCTGGGGCCTCTTATTGGGTATAGAGAGCTCTGTGAATGGCAGGCGTCTTTTTGGTGTGGACATTGCTGTAGCCGACTTAAGTTTCTCTTCCGAGTCATCCGTTATGAGCGTAGCACCTTCAGAAGATACAGCAGTAAAAATCACAGGAGGTGAGGGGAGAGGCTCAGCTGAACTTGAGGGCGAGGCCGGGGAGAGAGTGCAGGCAAACCTTGTGAGAACATCTGTTGGAGTAGTCGGTGGTGTGATGGCCACATCAATGAATGAACCACTGGACGATTCGAGGAGGACATTTAATTTCGTCGAGTCGTCGGAGCCGGGAGTATCTGAAGTAGGAGGAGTGCTATCAGAATTTATACTGACAGTCGAGACCGATATCGCTGTAGTGATTTCTTCCAAACGAAAGGACGCATTGAAGGTATCTAGCGTAGTCCGTTGCCAGAGCTTTGGGTAGTAACCCAGAAACTTGCTTACAAGGCGGTACGGGAGCGCCAGGCAGTATTGCATGTATCCGAGAAAGCTCCACCTAGCACAGGACCTTATATTGCAAAGCTTTTGTAGAAGGAACTGGACGAGAGAGGGCTCGATAGAAGAGCCTGATAAGCAAAAGAGCGTGGAGTTGACCATGAAGCGTTCGAGGCTACAAACCCCAGTAAGGATGCAAGCCATGGAAGCCCACAGTGCGAGAGGGTATGAAAGAATGCGGAATGCTACCCGAAAGATTAGGGAGGAAGAGAGATAAAAGAGAGAAGCGAAAAAGAGCGGGATATCAGAAGCTAGTTCGGTCATTATCATAGTCCCTCGTTCGCCACTCGTACGAGACGAAGGAAATAGAGAGAGAAAGCAGATGTAAGGAATATCTGAAAGAGATGCGGAAATTTCTTAGACCAGTGCCTTAATGAACAGCCATCCGAGCAGAGGAGGAGAATCGAAACGTTTCCGCCGAGTCTGAAACCAAATTCACGACGATAAGGGGGCCAGTCACTGTCTTCAGTGTATGAGTGACCCCTTGACTGGAATAATTAAAGATGGGATGACAGTTTGATACAAACCCGGTGTGAGCGGAGACAAGAAGATGCTTGAAGAACGGTAAGTTCCGAGATCATCCTATTTATTTGGACTTCAGTCTGGCACCTTTACCAAACGTCTAAATGGTCGTTGGACGCGTCCTGAGTATTCAATCTCACGTCGTCTTTGGCTATGTAGGAGGAAAGGCTGCAGTGTTTCCTCTGCAATGCCTAGGATACGATGTTGATGTGAGTAGATTTCTCAGATTGGACTTAATCGGGAGAGCTGATCAGTGCAATCCTAGATCATCAACACGGTCAACTATTCTAACCACTCAGGTGAGCTTGCACACAATCCCGATCATAAACGCTTACTTCATTTCATCAATAGGTTACAGACGTGCTGGCGGCACCAAAACTACCGCCGCCGAGCTCAATTTATTATTTGACACGCTGGAACAGAATGAACTGCTCGCGCCTACTCGACTTCTGACTGGGTATATACCTGAAGCCACATCACTCATTGCAATTCAACAGTTCGTGGAGAAACTGAAGCAAAGAAGACAAAAATTAATATATCTACTTGATCGTGCGTAGCATGGACCGACTTTCATGCGGGTGATGTATAACCAACTTTCCTCTCAGCCGTTCTGGGAGATGCAGGAAGACTGTATGTTTCTGCAGATGTGATACCCGTGTATCGGAAAATGCTTCCTCTTGCAACGATAATCACTCCAAACTGGTACGAAGTCGAGTGCGGAGTTTTTCCCTTTCATACTTCATATCAAACTTTAACCGTTGTTCTTGTGGTTTAGAGTTCTAACCGATACATCCATCAAAGACCTGGAATCTCTTCGAGAAGCCCTCAGCATCCTACACGAGACATATCAGGTACCAAACGTTGTAATCAGTTCCATCCCTTTGAGGCCATGGCTTCTCGCTGCACTACCACCCTCTCTATCACCCCCAATATCTGATGGAGAAGAAAAACATCTTTTTTGCCTCGCTTCTTCTACGGGACCCAGGCCTGGTGCCATGCACGTTCATGACATCGATGGACAGAGAGAAATTCATGGTGTCACCAACACCTCTAAACGAGACCTTTACACGGTACATGCTGCTTGTATCCCTCTTCTCTCAGGCTACTTTGCTGGTGTGGGAGACCTCTTCTCTGCCCTCATTCTTGCACATTTCCAATCTGTCTCTCCTTACCCAAGCCAATCCATTACCTCTCCTTCCCCCCCATCCGAGCTCTCAAATTCTCTCACACCCTTAACATATGCTGTCTCACTTGCAATAACCAAGACCCACGCAATCCTTGCAAAAACGCACGAACATGCAGCTTCACTTCCACCCGATGAACGTCAACCCTCTGATGATGAATTGGATGCTATGAACCCTATGCGACGGGTTAAAAGGATGCGGGGGCGCGAATTAGCGTTGATCCAAGGTCAGGACATCATTCGAGGTATTGGGCTAACTTCTGAAAATATTCGGTGGATGGGAGAATGGGACACATTTTGGGGGTCTTGAATGTCTTCCAACTGATAGGTGGCATCTAAATGATCCCAACCTTGTTTAGATCCGAAACCCTTTTTTTCGTAATATCATATGGTGATAGGGTAACAATTGCACTACATTCTCTACTCCTACAATATGGTCTAATACAGCAGCAACCAAGAAAGATTATCTCCTACTCGCCCCTGTTGAGCTTATCAAGTGCCCTGGGTCCCTGTTCAAACCACTCCTCCCTTGATATCCAAAACTCCTCACGGTTTTTCATGATATCGGCAAGCACAGCACCACCTAAAAAGACCATATGCTTCCTCCGTGGGGGGTCTTCAATTCTGATCTTAAATTTCTGCATGTGGCGACGTTAGAGTATGGAGGTCGTGAGGGAGAGCAGACGTAACATACACTCAAACGAGAAGTATCGCCATTCAGGACCCGAGTCAAGTATAGTTGTTTCATTTCTTTTTCAAGGCGACTAGGAAGACCGGGGTACATACTTGAACCTCCGGAGAGTACAATGTGTTTATAAAGTTCTGCTCGAATATCAACAGCAGCTTGTTGGATTGTGCCGAAGAGCAGTTCTGAACGATGATACTGGTAAGATTGAGAACAAGAGGAAGAAAGATGTATATACCTGCCACACCAGGAGATTCAAGGTCAACAAGGTGGGGCTGGAACATGCACTCTGGCGCTTCAAATCGTTCCGAGCCAACTTTGATTGTCCGACCATCAGGTAGCTGTGAAGCGATTAATCATTCATATAAGAGAGCACAATGAATGAGGATTACTGTGTAATTCTCTACAAGGGTGGTTGTCTCTTCGGCTAGTTTGGTGTCTTGATCAAGATCATAACTGGCAATCACAACAGTTCAGTGATGCAGTAGAATATCATTGTCGGCAAGCGAACCTGACATAACAGAGTTTCTCTTTGATCTCGCGCACGGTCTCGAAATCCGCAGTACGGTTGAACGCGTATCCTCTCATGAGCAAAAGCTTGATCAGGTATCGTGTTACGTCGCGACCCGCGATATCTAATCGGCGAGTAAGATGTGGCATGGCGAAACCGTCATATACCGGTACTATGTGCGTGACACCATCTCCAGAATCCACGACCACTCCAGTAGTCAAACCTATGCTAATACATCAGCCGCAAAATCGAATCAGGTTACCCAAGGACACACCTTGCGCATAGAGTGTCAACACTGCTTGAATAGCAACGTACACGCCTCCAAACCCATATTCCTCAAACATGACCTGACACATCTTTTGCCGATTTGCTTTTGGATTCATAGGCGGTTCGGTCAATAAAACTTTCCTTCCCCTTGGGTCAACTTTCAGTTTCTCATCAAATGTATAGTCCCAGAGATGCTTCATATCTTCCCAATTTTTCACAATACCATGTTCCATGGGCTGCGTCACCTGTAGGTAATTTCGATTCTGAGTAGCTTCGTCGCCGATCATGATATCCTTGATTACAACAGATCCTACCCGCTCTTCAGCGCGGAGAATAGGTCTACCAACTATAGATGGAAATACTGTTTTGAAAGGTCTTTTGAGTAAAGAATCGGAGTATTTTAGATGATTGCATGTACCGTGCTCAGGAAAGTTGGAACCTGCATAACCAACTTTAACGAACTGGTTGCAAGAACTTGAGACTTGATTGAATTAATTTAAAGTCAAATCAAGACCTACACCAGTACCATTATCTACGACGAGCGGGGTTTCTGAGTCCATGGTGACACGGTACTGCTATGAGAGCGGTGTTCATAATAATACCGTATTTGTTGTTGTTTTTTATGAGCTGCTCTCACCATCGATTCTGGAAATTCTGAGATTAATTCAGGATAGAGGAGGATGAAATGCAGAGGATCGTATATTTGACATGTGTCTAGACAGACAAATGACCAGTAGACCACAGATCATGTGAGAACATGCAGATACCCAAGTAAGACCTGCCAAATGCCACAGGCTGCAGTTTGCCATTTTTTAAATCAAGGTGGCAGGCCGTGTGAGCAGTTTGCCGTTCAAAAATCAAAGAATAAATGCATCTTCGAGCACAAACATCTTTTTTTCAGACTCTTATACTGCTTGCATGATCGTTTTAATGAAGCACTAGTATGTTCCTAACTCACATTTTTTTGGATTCAGCATTTGGATATCACTAGTGGTCAAACGCCGTCTCAAACGATCAGGAAATGGTTAAACAGTGATGTAGTCATCAATAATGGTAGATGTAGTTTTCTGGTGAAGCTTGGTGGTCGAACAGTCAAAGGGGTGTACGTGGCGCTTTGAAGGTTGTTGACAGCTTGGAGATTATTGAGGTCAATCGTTGGGACGAGGCGAGTCGAGTCGACTTTCTAAAGGAAGTATGAGAGTTTTTGTCTCTGTGTCCCTTCTTCCTGTCAATGAAATTTGTCTTGTCTCGATTATCATTCCGCTCCACTAAAAAGCCATTCTCCCCCAATGGACTGGGCTCATGAGTAAACTCAACTACTTTCTTCGCTATGCCGGAACTATGCATGTTCCTTACTGAATGGGCCATCCATTCCCTTTCCTACTCTCTATCATCATATAATCCTGGAATATTTATAGAAAATGACCATTGTGAATTTTGGTCATAGTCTTCTCTCTCGATCACTTAAACCTGCTGTAACCTGACCTAAAAGTGCTGAGTGCAGGGTGTCTCCAAGGAACCTAGTGAGGCATGATAATGATGAAGCAGAGAGGCAAGTACAGGTGCACTTGACCTGGTCCGACAGCCATAGAGTGGGTTTAGGATTCCAGAACTCGAAGCTGATCCCAATGTCGGTGGCGTAGGTGGCATAGGTGACAAAATTTTACGGAAGTGTCACAAGTAAACAACGTTACTCGGAACAATCCGTAATGATGGTAGATCTTGTATTGTTTCACCCAGTTGATTTGTTGGTGGACTTCTTTCGCTTCTGGATTGAGGCAGAGAAACATACAAAAAGATGTGAGACTATGATCAATGCTACAGAACAAATTTTTTCGTGATGATGAGTTATCAAATACTGATATATTTTTACCGCCACCTGTGCCCCTATATGATAAATGTAAATCACTGGAGGCTACATCCAGGAGGTCCGGGTCAGGAATGAAGAGCCACACTTCTGTTAGAATATTAGACCAAATATCGTCTACCTATGGTTTTAATTATTAGCTTTGTACTCTTTAGACCATGCTTGGGGATCATTTACTAAATATAATTTGTAAATCAGTCTTACCATGATGGATAACGACAAAGACTCATGTTGGAAATAAGTGTGCTACCAGGACAGCATTGCAGGGGATAGAAGCAGACAAGATACTCACCCGTATAACACTATAGGCACAGAGAGTGTCGGAAAGGCTGATGAACAGTCGTGGGGCTTCGTAGTATCCGAAGAGTCTCGGTTATTCGTTACTGTACGCGTGTTACCATTGCACATCCCACAGCATACTATTAATAATAATATAAGTGCTTAAATTATAAATTATCTGATCACCTGCTGACTTCGCAAATAGTCTGTGATACATGGGTAATGTGTCTTCCAACGACCCGACGCAATTAATAGCATGAAGGCATGGCATGGATCAAGGATCATGAAATTGGGCATCTATCACGCTAACGGGAAGGACCCACGCTGCCTGCCGTTTGTGACAAGACTCAATATTCTATATTTAGTTTCAGAACCAGCGGTGCAGCGTGGGCGCGTAGAAGAGGCATTTCTCTTTAGTGTGATTTGTAGTTTACTCCACTAAGGGGCTGGATGAAATATGCTCAGGAAAAGTTACAGCTTCTTTGAAGCTCATTTGTTAGATGGACAATATTTATCGTAGTCGCAATTGGATGCACAAGACTTTCGTTTAGATGCACTTGTGCGGAGCGCTGGTTGATACACAGTTCTTCTTCCCACACGTCCATCACAGATATGATCTCTCATCCTCGGAAATGAGTCTGAATTCTGCAATACTGATCACAATATGTTCTCCATCATAATGTTAGATCAAGACTTCCAGCGTTCGCAGCTTGCGTGTAACTGACTTTCAAGTCCTCAGGCTTGACTTGTAATCAGTATTTCGATTCCCACAGAGACTTTGACCATCCTCAACACACCACATTGGTACTTCGGACCCAGCGCTAAACTACCTCAAGAGGTGTCCTGAGTGGTCTGACGAAGGATCTCCTCGGATCATCTTCACGAAGCTGCGCCAGGTAGAAATTCTACTGGACCACTGTCGATAACACGATTGTCGCTCTGGACTATTATTGAGCCCACTCCACCCCATTATACTCTTCTGGTGCATCATTTTGTTCTCCTATAGCACAACACTCCGGGCAACGCATCATCATTTTTATAGCGACCAAAGTCAAGTGTGATTCACTGATAATTCGGCGCGGCAATTTCGCGACTTCGTACAAGCGAAACCCGATCTTGATCTGTCCTTTGATGCCGTATCATAATATTCAAAACCTCCTGTAAATTATCCAAGTTCAATGTATATATTTTCCAGACACAGAGGAAAGGAAGAACCAATTTTTGAGGGCGAGACATTATCAGTAATCCATGATAATTTCAGATATCTTGTTTAAATACAGGTTTTCTATCAAACTATTTCTGTGACAGAAAAATTGTTCGACCACACTAATCAAATACATTGTCCAGAAAATGAAGACACATGAATACCATTTTTTTGCATGCTGCATTCCAAGTACCAAGGACGTAAAGGGACGTAACTAAATCCCAACTCCTGACTTGATGGATTTTTTGTCAGGTATTCGTGATGCTAGTACGCATCGGTCGCAGTCAGCCGTTGATCGTAAAATTGATCAGCTTCCACATGATAGGTATGTTGTAACCACGTCTTTTCAAGTTGTTCTCATCACGGCAAAAACCTCTTCAGGTCTCTGGACGCCCCCAACCAAAACATCTCATAATTGAACATCTTATTTCTCAATTCTGGTGTTCATACTGGCTTCGGCTTAGATATATACCGAAGTCTTTATTAACCATATTCTTGCATATCCCAGTCAAACTTTTTACAGACACAATTCATGTCAAGGATCTATCCCGGAGGGGACCGTGAGTGCACAATAACTATTTGAATCCTATTTAAATCCCTGTAGGCGAAGTTCTCATGGTGGGACCTTGGCTGCAATTGATCAGTACTATAATCAATGTCACAGTGAAGTAAGTAACTTACGTCCAAGTGAAAGTCTCCGTGACTGTTACAAAGTAGGGTGGTTCCGATATCAAACTGTGAGAAATTCTTGTCCCAGTGAACGCTGGTGGGTCAGGTTGTTCTGCATAGTGCCCGGCCTAGGCGACTCGTTGAGAATTCAATAGACACCAGAGTTCATTGAGAGTTTACGTACCGCAGTTGCAACCAAGGCGAAGGCAAGGAAAGAGAACAAAGTCTTCATGGTACAAGTTTGAAGGCAAGATAGAATGGATGACAGAAGCTTTTCAGAACAGTTATAATGTATCCTCATCCGCCATATTTCTAATTCAGATCTTCCAACTCTTACGATTTTCTCACTCCTGTTAGTTTCCACGAACTTCTAGATCTCTATGAGATGCCTCCTATCCCACCTCGCTCACACTACTGAGCGAATAAAGAACTCACTGGTGGGAATTTGAGCCTAGCAAGACTGAATAAATTCATCCGATTGAATCTTGCATCCATTTGTTTCAGCTAGGATGTACTTTCAAGCCTCACTTCTATGTCGAAGATAGCTCAGAAACGAGCCACTGATATTCCACAGTGGTGCATCTTCATGATTTCTGCCATAATTCTCTCGACTAAGCACCGAACTAGACGGTCGAGCAGCCAGTTTCAGCTAATTTCTACTCATTTCGATGGAGCTGTTCAGATCTTTGATGGAATTCTATATAAAGTCCTTGTTAACGCTATAGATAAAAGGCCGTGCCAGTTTTGTCTTCCCTAGAGCTTTCTCATTTTTTGACGATGAGGACGTCTTTGAGTCTTCTTGCATCCCTCGTTTCTCCTTTTTTGTTTGTTGGTCATGTCCAAGGTGTAAGTATTGGGCCGACCGCCGACATGTACATCGTCAACCAGGAAATCTCTCCTGACGGTTTCAATCGGTCGTAAGTACTGAGATTTATTTTTTAGTCTTTCGACACCGTTCTCAATCGGTTTAGGGCTGTTCTGGCGGGAGAGACAGAAGATAGTGCCAGCGTTCCCGGCCCATTGGTCGTAGGGACCAAGGTTTGATTTCAGTTGCTGCTAATCTGGCTCTGTGGCTCAGTCGTCTTAGGGCTCAACTTTTAAGATCAATGTCATTGATAACCTCACAGACACTACTATGTTGCGAAGCACTAGTATTGTAAGCGTGTCAGTCTGCTTTCTATAACATTTTGACCAAACATTTTTGAGCACTGGCATGGAATGTTCCAAAACGGTACTGCTTGGGCTGATGGAACTAGTGGAGTCACGCAATGTCCAATATCTCCCGGAAATTCATTCCTCTATCAGTTCACAGCAACCGACCAAGCTGGTACCTTCTGGTATCATTCCCATCGTTGTACGTGCGCCGTGATGTTACCCGTTCACTCAGTCTCTGATTTTGATACCATCAGCTACGCAGTACTGTGATGGCCTGCGAGGTGCATTAGTTATTTATGATGAAGACGACCCCTATTTGTCTGAGTATGTACATTTGGTCGTGAGAATTAACCGATTACCCTAACATTGTGATTAGATATTCGGTTGACAATGGTTTGTCGATCTTTAGAAATCCTTGCACGTGTTCTGATCTTTGATGCAGAAACTACTGTCATAACGCTGATAGACTGGTGAGGGTTCTCCTCAAAATGTGGCTTAGCTAACTTCGCTGTGTATAGGTACCACACGCCTGCGCCTTCTGCTGGTGCAGTTCCCACTGCTGATGCTACCCTGATCAACGGCTATGGTCGCTATACTAATGGCCCTGCAAGTAGTCTTGCTGTCATCCAAGTAGACCAAGGAGTCAAATACAGGTTCCGTCTGGTTTCTATTTCATGTGACCCTAATTATACTTTCTCCATTGACAATCATACTATGGTTGGTTTCTCCCTAAAAGTCATGAGTACAAATTTGATCAATTCTGTCTAGACAATAATTGAAGTCGATGGAGTCAACGTCGAACCTGTTGTCGCTGACTCGATACAGATTTTTGCTGGTCAACGCTACTCATTCATTCTCAGTGCCAACCAGTCAGTCGATAATTATTGGATTCGTGCGAATCCGAACGTTGGTACTACCGGTTACGACGGTGGCCTTAATTCCGCTATCTTACGATACACTTCCGCGGCTGATGAAGACCCGACAACGCCAGAAGTCACGCTTACGAATCTACTTGATGAAACCAGTCTCGTGCCTCTTGAGAACCCAGGCGCCCCCGGAGGCAGTGGTGATGCCGATGTTTCTCACAATCTCGCAATTACCTTCAACGGTACTGCCTTCGCGATCAACGGTGCCACGTACATCGAGGAGGTCTCGTTACCTGTCTTGCTTCAAATTATGAGTGGAACGACTTCTGCTCAGGACTTATTGCCCGAAGGAAGTGTTTACACTCTTCCTCGCAACAGTACTATCGAAATATCCATACCTGGAGGAGCCGTCGGCAGCCCAGTAGGCAATTCGCTTTATTGACATAAACACTGTACTCAAGAGTATGATTCTAGCATCCTTTCCATCTTCATGGGGTGGGTATTTCATTCTTGTTACCGTTCTCCCGGTAGATTAACAATCTATGATTAGCACACTTTTGATGTTGTTCGGAGTGCGGGTAGCAGTACCTACAACTACGTCAATCCCCCACGCAGGGATGTTGTGTCGACAGGAGTATCAGGGGATAATGTCACAATTCGTTTCAGCACCTATAACCCTGGCCCTTGGATTCTGCACTGGTGAGTGGTGAGCGACTGTCATTGTACATCACTCATTAAAAATAATTCAGCCATATTGATTGGCATCTGGATGTGTGCGTCACACTGAGATATATTTTTTTTGACTTATCAAACTGAATCATGTTCATATAGTGGTCTTGCCGTTGTCATGGCCGAAGCCCCTTCAGATATAGAAAATTTGAGTGTGACTGGTACGTCGTTCTGCAAGCTTAATCTTCCTTGGGATAACTGACAGCACGAACAGATGCTTGGAGTGACCTATGTTCAGTGTACGATGACCAAGATGCCGAAATCTGATATAGGAGTAGTCAATATACACAAAATGGTGGGGTATTGTTCTAAGATCTCTTGATTGTCCAATATCAATTACTTTATCTTTGTTCTCTGCTCTTCTTTGCCTTGATATCTTTGATTAAAACAAGAATTTAAAATCAGTTCACAAGTCAAGATTTCGGGGTCTGAGAGCGCCTTTGTATCGACATACAAAGATACCCTGTGAAAGACAAAGTTTAGTGTGTGATCAGTCATCAATCAAGTCGGCCCGTAAGCAAGGACTTGAAAGTAAAAGATTGTAAGAACATAAAGTGAAAAATACGCCGAACGGGAATCGAACCCGTGCCGCTTGCTTGGAAGGCAAGCATGATAACCACTTCACCATCGACGTGCATAATAAGGTTCCTATCAGAAATAATATGATCACATTAGGTCAGGAACAAATAGACTCCACCCTAGAAATTCTATACTCTGTCATGTGGCTTAATATTTATGATCATCATTAACACACACTATCTACAAAAATTTTAGTGAAGGGTTTACCCTATAAACTGTCTATGAGTGCTGTCCAAGTAGCACGTAAGAAAATTAATATATGTTCTCATTTGAATATTTTCTGAAAACGAGCCAGACCATCTTGAGGCAACACTAGATAAAGGTGACTATCCTTCAGTCTTGGTCAGCCAAAGGTAAGGATCTCCTTTAAAGTTGTTTGATACATGTACTGCTTGCAAGAGCTCTCAACATTCAGTACTATCAGTACTCGTCATCACCTTCACCTACCTTCCCTCTCCTTTTTCTGATCCTTCCAGCCTCTCTACACCTTTTTTTCCACCCTTGCGTCAACTCTCCCTTCTGTTCTTCCCATCGTTGTCTAATCTGATCCTCAGTCTGTGTCCTATGAAACCCAGAAGAAGGCCACTCCCAACTCTTTTCTCGAGCCATTTCAAAAGGATCTTTTGGCCTATTTTTCGCACCAGACTTATGAACAAATGATGAATGGTCGGCTAGAGGATGAGTAGCGAGGAGTGCAAGAGGAAAAAAAAACGGTTGAGAAGGATCAAACGTGATTTGTCGAGCCTGATGTGAGTCGATTTTCACAGCGGCGGTCGTCCTGGGAACACAGATGGTTTGTTCAGACACATGGGTGTCGTCCTGCGACAAATCATTGGCTTCCTGATTTATGGAAAATGGAACGTCCTCATCAAGCTCCAGATCGTCATCGAGGTTCAGATGGCCAAGTAGTGAAAATGTGCCTACAAGGAGTAAGATACCAATCATAGAAATGTGAGACCACATACCTTCATTCTCAGCGGGCGCGAAGAGGTCCCTGAGTTTATTGGATGTTTCAGGCGCTTCCGGAACACGTTGCTCTACGGTCAAGTCCTCCGGCGTTTTCTCCTTGAGTTCTGATGAAATATCCTCCATTTCCACATCTACATCTTCCCCAGCCGCCTCGTAATCACCTTGGGGAACAAAATGGTCGCTATTGCTCTGACTTATCAAAGGTTGATTAGGTGCTTGCTTGAATGAAATGTCGTCAACATCAGAGCCCGTAGATTCTTTCCAAAACCAATCGTCTTGACCTGCCCTACTGTCCATACTGAAAGGATGGTCGACTTCGAGAAACCTTCCCTTAAGGTACTCGCTGCCATATCTAACCATATCAATCTTCTGCATGCGTGCGCGTACATCTGGTTTCTTGATGTGTTTCTGCATCTTCATTGGTACCTTCTCCTGTCCTTCTGACTCCTTTCTAGAATTAGAGCTCGTGGGCGGGATGGGCGGCAAAGGCCGAGGTGGCCTCATTCTTAGGGGTCTGTGCATCCGTCCGAGGTCTGTGACAACCCAACCACCCTTGAGTTTCGCCCTTTCAAGAGTCATGGGGGACATGTCTTGAGCATGTTTCGCCTGATACGGAACGTATTTGCACCGAGCTTTCTTGTGTGGAGGCTCAGAGTCAGCATTTTTCTCATTTTCTGTCTTCATCCTGCTTACATAGTTGTTAGTAATGATCCAGAGGAAGAAGGTAGACGGCTGCACACCTTTCGCGAAAGTCGGGTTTGGCTTCTCCGATGCGGAGTTTCGTGCCTTTCCAGAGAGAACCACTCAAAGCGGTGAGACCTTGTAGGCAGTAAGCCTCGGTGAACTGAAGACTCGACACTGGGAACAAACATTTGGAAAGCTTTGTGGGTGTGGCTTCAACAGTTGCATACGCAAATTTCCTGGGCTGACCAACAGCATTAAGAGTTCCTAGCCCGTCGAGAGATTTGACGTTTGCAAAAGTTGAAAGCCTCTGGAATAAATCTTGTTGAGATATTGACGGCGTAAGGCCAGAGATGTGCAAGCGTTTTATGACAGTTGGTTCCATGGATATAGGGAGAGATAGGCCATTCTCGTTTGTCTGTTTGTATCAGGGATTGATGCCAAATAATAATAATAAAGAGTACTAAAAATGTCAAAGTTCACTCTTCTAGCTGGATTTTGTGCTAAGACTCTGGAAAAATTCGTTGTACGCATGTTCTATATCAAAAAGTAGCTGATGTGACTGTTCATCATTCAGTCTCTCCGAGATCTGCATTCCGTTGAGTGTGATCAACCAAGAAACCATGCGACTTCGGCCTTCAGAGTCTTTATGACCCTTGAACTTGGAACAGCTTGTGACAAGATCTCGCAGCAAAGGATGTAACTCTTCCTTTGTCCTAAGATTCAGACGTAGTGCATCCATGAAAGTAATGAAGTTCTGTAAAACACAGTCAGATTCACAAGGAATCAAGTTTGAAAGATTACTTTCCTGAGTTGTCTCAGCGACTTGCTTGGCAGTTTCGGGGCCTGCCTCACTCGAATGCTCGACTGTCGCTGGAACTCCGACTTGAATGCGATGCAGAGCAGCTGGGTTATCCATCTAGCGGATAGAAGCTCGCCATGATATTACATCGCCAGGGCAAGAAGATACCCACCCGATATCGGGACATAAATTGTTCGATTGATGGCACCTCATCGTTCACTAATCTAAACATGGTCTTGTACTGGGAGAGCAATCGCGTGCATGCCGGTGAATATCTCTACGTGGACGTTCTTAGCAATGTTCTGAGCAGCATTAGAGAGTGTTGTTCACTCAGCCGCAGTAATCGAGTCCCTAACGTAGGCTCTTTCAAGATATTCCAGAGAGACGATAATTCCAAAGAGCGTTGCAAGGAGATTGTACTTCTCCCTCTCCGTATTGTTGGTATATAGGCG
>Ga0153987_1000171_pt1 | contig 23354 bp, 27 predicted proteins | sample TSNC071MetaG_FD_102279 | JGI IMG/M metagenome (GOLD analysis project Ga0153987, IMG submission 102279) | Attine ant fungus gardens microbial communities from North Carolina, USA - TSNC071 MetaG | ecosystem: Host-associated > Fungi > Mycelium > Unclassified | place: USA: North Carolina, William B...
AGGTTTGTAGCATCCCTGGCCATTTTAGCTACTGTAGTCTGCCAGCACACTCTACATAATAAATTGTCAATTATTAAAAAAAGATTATGAATGGTATTTTTGAATGTTTGAAAATAATTTCCCACAAAGATTATCAGAACATTCATCTGAGATGATGTGCAAAAGTGTACTCAGAAAGATCATGAACATGATCTCATGGTTTTCCTACATGTCAATAGATTTTTTCCAACTACGAATGGGAAGTCATGTCGTGTACTTCTTTTCCACAGGCATTGATCTGTGTTCTTTTCAGCTGACCATCTTGACATGTTTCGAGAATTTCTTTGAGAGTGCATGTTACTTCTCCAATCAATCCGATCGGATTGATCCAGTGTCATTACTTTGATGTGAGATCAGGGATACTCTTCGAATTCTGTTTGTGAATTGTCCAGCCCATCTAAACGGCGACGAACACTGATATAGGAATGTTCATGTGACCCTTGCAATTTTATCGCGAGATACGGAGATGAGAGGACGGGGGAAGCTGTATCATCCAAGATTGGAAAAGAAATGAACTTACGGATATGGAAATATTTTCTGGCACCGAAAAACACCTTTAGATAACAAATTCGATCAGCGAAGCCTGCTGTTGAGAACGTCCCTGAGCAGGTTATGTTAAATGTGGTATAAAATGTATATTGGAAATCTATCATCGTCAACTTGCTATCTTGATTTTTTTTTTCCGGGATGGTGATCTCTTCCGCAACTCGATCGCTGTTGACGTTCGCCTTGCTATGCTCTCAGGTTTCATTGGCAGCAGTCGTACACCAGAATATAAATGCACTGCCTATGAACATCAAATTTGATTTCATCGTCGCTGGAGGTCAATACAGCCTTTAAAATACCCAGGAATTTGTCAAACTCATCTCGTAATCAGGTGGCACAAGTGGCACACTAGTCGCATCCCGACTCGCCGAAAACTCTAACTGGACAGTACTGCTGGTTGAAGCCGGGGGCTCGTAAGTATACCTAAAAGGGTATCTGACGACCGGAGTATTGAGCATGGTTTTTCTCACAGGAATGATGATGTCTGGGAAACACGCGTACCTGGACTTTGGAAAAATCTCACCAAGACACGCGTAGATTGGAATTTCACGACGGTACCCCAGATTGGCCTCCATGATCGACCGGTGGAATATCCGAGGGCTAAAATGCTAGGTGGATGTAGCTCCCACAGTAAGTCCAAGAAACTGGTTTGTTTATAGACACATGTGAACCATGAGCCAAGATTCCATGATATACACCCGAGGATCGAAGGGCGAATGGGATCGCTATGCGGAGATTGGTGGGAGTGATGGTCTGAGATGGGATAACATGTTACAAATGCTAAAGAAAGTATGTCTTATCGAGAAGTACGAATATCAGTATCATTCTCACCATGGAAGATAGGAAGAGAAATTCACACATGGTCGTCAAAATTATAGAGATGCGGGTCACTATAACCCGATGTTCCATGGAACAAAAGGACAACTTTTCACACAGGCGCCGTATTCGGACCATCCGTTTAATGATCTGATTATTCAAGCCTCTCAGGAATTGAGCAAGGAATTTCCTTTCGACCGTGATTGGAATGATGGTTCAACCGTTGGTATAGGTAGGGAGATTTCTATCACTTTTCGTGCTTTTTGGCAGAGATTTTCGCCCACAGGCTGGACCCAGTGTACCATAGATTCGAATTCCGAGCGCAGTAGTGGGGTGACTGCATTTTTGAGTCATACAGGCGAAAACGTACACATACTTCTCAATACCCAAGTGACTAGAGTGATGCCAGTAAGACCGAACACCAATGAGTTCCGAGTGGTTGAGGTTGGCTCTGATGCTGAGGGTCAACGCAAGAAGATCATAGCCGAAAAGGAAGTGATTGTTTCGGGTGGCGTAATCGGAACGCCTCATATTCTTCTGCACTCTGGTATCGGGGACAAGGAAGAGCTTGAGGCGGTAGGTGTCAAAACCCTGATCAACAACCCGAGTGTAGGGAAGAACTTGTCTGACCATGTGTCAGTGGCGACATTATTTTCTACCAGCATGCCAAAGACAAGGTGTGATGTTCTGTCTCGTCTGACCGTACATGTAGCTCAGTAACATTTAGTTTTGATCAGGATGCGGCCCTCAAGGAATGGAATACGACACGCACTGGACCACTTAGTCGACCTTTCCAAATGGACCACTTGACTTTTGTCCGACTTCCGAAGAATGCACCACCGTTCAGGAAAGAAGGGTTTCAGGATCCATCACCACCAGAAGGCTCGGCTCATATCGAGTTCTCCTTCCACATGATAGGTGATCTAGGCCAAGGTTCCACCGAGAGCAGGTCTGGTCTACAGGCAGATGTTGTGAACCTGCATCCTATCTCCCGTGAGTATCTGTGTGTTGCTCAGAGACTCTCATCTCATATCACGGAGGCGGCTCTGTGACAATCAACAGCTCGAATGCGTTCAACTATCCCTTGATCGACCTCGGTCTCCTCGCAGAGAAGATGGATGTTTCAATATTGCGCGAAGGAGTTCGTAGTATCCGCAGGTTACTCTCTGGCCCTGCCTTCAAAGGGACCATTTTTGGTTCCGTCATCCCATCGGCAAATGTGACATCTGATGAAGACTTGGAAAGCTTCTTAAGAAATGCGGGGACTACTTTCTCCCATGCAGTTGGTTCTGCTTCTATGTCCCCTCAAAATGCAAAATGGGGAGTTGTTGACCCAGATTTCCGGGTCAAAGGTACAAGGGGATTAAGAGCGGTCGACGCATCGGTCATTGTAAGCTTCTTACGATCCTCAAAAGAATTGTTGCTCAACGGCGTTTGATAGCCCTTGCTGCCGAGTGCACATACACAAGTACCGGTGTACGGGTTTGCAGAGTGGGCCAGCATTGTCATTGCTCGTGATTATGCATGAGAGATTATTTTGGATGTTCGAGGAGTCTGGTTTGTTCTCCCATCTGCTGTATAGTTGACGATAGCTTGGAAATGATATGGGTTCTTGAAATACGACCTGCAACGACTTCCTAATGGGGAGCAGCGTTACCACGTGAGAAATGAGATGACATAATCGGTTGTGATAGGCACACATTATTATCATTCCTGCGTCTGCGAGAATGGCGAACTGTGTGTATGTTTTTTTCCAAAACAATGGACAGCGCTGACACTGCCAAACAGCATCTCCGGGCTCTCTGTATGTTATGTATATGTATGTTTTTTTATCTGATGCTGAAGCCCATCCAGCCCGACAGAGTCGTCGCCAATTCTATCTCTCCCGCCGTCCTCGATTCCTCCGGCCATAACCACAGTCTCGAGCTCAGATCCCCTCCCTCCCTCGACTACAACATCGTCGACAACTTCTTCCACTCCTTTGCCACCGACCACTACAACCAGCTCGACAACTCCAGCTCCCCCCCCTATCGACACTTCCACCTCTTCGTCTGTTGACACCTCCACTTCTTTCACCATCACCACCACCACTGCCACTACCACTCCGTCCACTTCTTCCTCTACAGATGTCCCCCCTGAACCTCTCACTTCATCCACAACTACAACATCTTCCACCCTGATAACCACTCCCAATACTATCACAGTTATCACACAAGTATCCTCCAGTAGTGAATTCACCACTACATCTGTGTTTGTCGTACATACTCCTTCCCCTGTCCCATCAAACACGCCTCAGAGCTCAAACAGTGGTAACGGGTAAGTATCCCCTGCCTCAGTTGCTACTCCTCCCTACCCATCTTTTTTTTCATCCTAGATTCTTCAACAATAGAGGTGCAGTAGCAGGTGTATTTACTGTCGTTGGCTTAATTGTCCTTGCCATCATCGTTGCCCTCATCACGAACGGTATCCGGCGTCGCCGCGCCAAGAAATTTGATGACGAAATAGCTGCTGCCGCCCATGATGCCGCCAATGCCCAAGTACCTAACTTTGGCTATGAAGACGACTTCCAACCAGGCGGTGGTGCCTCTTACGGTACTAATAATGGAGCAAAATACTCGGATATTTCTCATGGAACGTACACTCAACCACCGATGACCATCCAAGAGAGCTATGGCATGCGTGAATTACATGGGCCTGCACCTGCACCTGCACCTGTACCCGGTGAATATCTTGATCCAGGGAGGCTGGGGTATGGTGTTGATGCTGCTGCAGCAGCAGGGGCTGCTGGTATTGGTGTTGCCCGGGCTCGAAGCATGCGCGACGGTTCTTACGCGGCTGGTTTACAGGAGGGTGCCTCGCCTTACGTTGCATTTGCATATCCCAATGCCCGTGGTGACCTTGAAAATGGACCTCAATACTCCCCCAGTATGATTCGAGGCACTGGAGGGCCCGAGTTCGATCTTCAAAGACGACCCTCACAGTATACCCAGCAATCCGGATCGGACTATTCTTCAACTGCATTTTCAAGGAGTAAATCATTAACTGGAACATTACCTACCTCGACACACACGTATCATTCGGAACCTTCCCATTTCATTCCTAACAACAAAGGAGGCGACGAATACCAGGGATTTCCCAGCAGCTTCAGAATCTATGGCAATCAAACTGTTACCCATTCTGGTGGCGTCCCGGGTGGAGATAGCCATTTACCACCGATACCTTCCGAAGAGAATCTAAATTCGGCCTATGATGGATATGTCGCTGACGAGCCCGACCAGCCGAAGAATCTCCATCAGGCAAATATGGCGTATTCTGTACCCGATCAATTGCCAAACCCATTTTCAGCGAACGATCAGTACGATGATGAGACGGATGAGGATGAAGTTGATCAACCGAAAAGAATTCTCAAAGTCGGTTTGATTTTGAGACTTATTTTATTTGTTCGATGGCTGATTCTTTCATAGGTCGCGAATGAGTGAAGAATTTAAAGTTGTGCAATCCTCCTTTTTATAAGTATAGTTGAGTCCTCTGACTCACGTTTCGCGTGGATCCACCTGCTTGCCACTTATTTGACATTCCAATCCATCTGTGATTGCTCGTTCCTCTTTATCATACTCAAACCTTCGTGTGACCATCCACTCTTTTCTCTACTGGTGAAACCGCTGTGCGGACGTTGCCCCCCACCTTCCTTTTCTTATCTGTGTGTCTCTCATATCTGTTATTCATATCTCGCTGCTTATGTCTAGGCTTTTTTTTGCGCTATTCTCCGTTCCCTTGTCGTGATTTTCTTTTTCTTTTCTCATGAGTATAGGGAAGCTTGGTATTTCATTGAGAAGTACTTTTTGTGCTGTATTTTTTGAACCTGGATTTGTATATTTCCCATATTCGTGTCGCGCAATTTTGTGCCTAGCCGTACTTCAGTTTAAAGACGGGAAGGTATGATTATCCTACCACTTATTTTTTTGACTAGTCACTTGTGTAGTTTCCAGATAATCAGAGACGTTCCATAGGGAGAGATGTTGACCATGGCCACCCCTGCTAGCATCATGGTTAGAGAATAGACACCATGAGTATGCTTGAGCCGTGCAGGGTGTTCTTATATCATTACAATAATATGATATGAGTTATCATGTCCAGTTCTCTCAAAAACTTGCAGGTTCGAAGGGGAAGAACTTTATAGGGTTCTACAGATCGATGTGTTGCAAACGGGAAGAGTGATATATTTCTTTTGCGGAATAGTGGGTATAAAGAAATATTGTACGGGAATGTGCTATCTCTCACCTGATTGTGTTACCCCCTTGCCAATAGATTGACTTCGCCTCGTGATCCCCTCGACACTCCATCTAGGACATCTGTAAATACGTCCATAGATCTGATATTACGGTTCATTGATTAAATTAGTTAAAAAGCAAGGACGACTTGCATTTGTAATGGTAGCTGCTAAACTCAGGCTGAACAACTCAATTTTTCTCTCTTATTCATACGCCTATCTCCCTTGACTGTGGGACCTCTGCAGGTCTTCTCTCGTGAATACAATTTTCCAATTAATTTCCTATCAAGGTCGTCCGTGTGGCTACCATTAGCGTCCTTTATTTTATCAACATATCTCCTTTTACATTGTTCTACTCAAAGGCCTACCCACTCAAATCCTTTACTAATCCCGAACTTTCCAAGAATTTCCTGGCCTTCGTCTGCACCTTCCTCGCTCGAAAATGCCACCCTGACTTTATAGGTTCCTTCTTCTACAATCCATTCCTTTTCCCAATACGAGACACTCAACCTGTCCAAGGCCAGTGTGATATAACGGCTTTCACCAGGTCGCATGTCTCGAACTTTCTCAAAGGCACGGAGTTGCCAGCGTGGATGGGTGAAGTCGGAGGTATCAGGAAGGCCGATATATAGTTGAATAACTTGGGAGCCGGCAACAGAGCCAGTGTTCGTGAGGGTGACGATGACCGTTGCGTTGAATTGGTCACCAGAAACAGTAGGCTCGGAAATTTTCAGGTCAGAAAGCGTGAAAGAAGTGTAAGACAGGCCATGGCTAATGGACAATGTTCAGCAAGGGATATAGAGATTCGAATAATGGGAAGCATACCCGAAAGGGAATGAGGGTTTGATGTTACGGTGCTGGTAGTGTTTGTAGCCCTGTATTCAAATTGAGAAAGACCAGAACAATCGAGAATCTGTCTATACGCACCACGAAGATACCCTCAGAGTAATGTACCCTTCCATTCTCTGAGTGGAAATATCCATGCGCAGGAACGTCCTCCAGTCTCTTCGGCAAAGTCAAGGAAAGCTTGCCGGAGGGGTTATGTTTGCCAAGTACAACGTCGGCAATAGCATCTCCGGCAGCATTGCCGAGATACCATGCATGAACTAGGGTAGATACTTCATCTGCCCAAGGGAGAGTAATAGACGAACCCTACATGATTTGTCGTTTAGAAAGATAGGATTCACTGGCAGAAAAACTTACAGATTGAGTAACAACGACTGTGTGAGAGTTTACAGCAGAAACCTTGGAGATGAGCTCATCAGTGCGACCAGGGAGCGCAAGGGTGGTACGGTCATAGCCCTCAGATTCAAAGTCAGCACTGAGACCAACTACAGCGATGACTGCATCGGCATCCTTGGCAAGTGAGACAGCAGAGCTCATGAGCTCATCCGGATCTTGAACTTCAGCACCACCAAGGCGAACACCAGGGTTGCTAACCAAGAAACCATTCAGCTACTTAAATTTTTGCATATATCAGTTACCTGTCCATGATGGCTTCATTTTCGTCACCGTCAGCAGGTCCGCGAACATTGCAGTACTCAACATAGACATGATGCCTGGTGCCGGCCCGCAACTGAACGATACCCTTTTCCTCTTTGCTTCCATTACCAAAGAAGGCTTCACCACGACGCTGGTATGTCCAATTATCAATCACGAGCTCGCCGTCAACATGCAACTGATGAAGACATGGGTCAACTTATTTTGCTTGCTGTCAGGGGTGTCAACAGTCGTACCTTTGCTCTGCCGGAAGCGATCAATCCAAACTCGAACTTGCAGTCATGTTCACGTGGTTTCAAATAACCATTCAAACGAAGACTCCACTTCTTGGTGATTCCTTCAGGATAGGAAGCGCTGATGAACATTTGGGTCTCGTCAATGTATTGAGTCTTGACTGGTGTTTCAATAGGGACAAGGCTATCGTCACTTTCATGGGTATGCCAGGTTCCGATCCAACCACGTTCACCAGACTCAGTGAATATGTCATAGTCGAGGGTTGGCATCATCTTGAATGCTAGAGTATCATTTAAGTGAACGCGTTTTTCAAGTAACATGAATTACTGAGATTGACCTCTTGCACCCTCACTGTATGTGATATCAATTTCGGGATTAATTTCCTTCAACGCCTTGACGAGTCCATCGTAGGGGGTAACGAAATAGGAAGGTTTCAGCGCGGCCGATCCTCCACCAGACAAGACAATTGCCTTTGCGTTATTACCGACAATCGCAATCTTATTTAATTTTTTTGGGTTGAGTGGAAGGACCTGTTTTTCATTCTTGAGAAGAACAATGGTCTCTGCTGCGAACTTGCGCATGAGAGCTTTATCCTCATCTGAGTCGTCAGTTCTTTCGACACCGTCCCCGTCGATAATCTATTCAAGTGATTATATCTTGAGAAACATCAATTTTTCATCCCAAGTCAGCTTACCTCAGGTGCATTCCTGGCACATTTCTGGACAAACTCTAAAACTTTGCGAGCACGTTTTTGAATGGTCTTCCTAGTTACTTTTCGGGCTTGAATAGATCGATTGACAAGCTCGAGGGTGCGCCACTTGTTAAGACCGGGCATCTCAAGATCTACACCGGCGTTCAGGCCAACATCGACACTGTAGGTTCCAAACCTGATACTGGTGATTGATCATGTGCGGGACGGCTGAATGAAATTATTTACCAGTCACTCATCACCTAAGAATGTTAGAAAAACTTTTTAGTTGAAGATCAAGGGGACGTATCCGGAGCATACCATCGCGTCTGACTTCCACTCCTCACGGAGGATTTTCTGGATCATCTCAGGATTTTCCGCAACATGGATGCCATTGACACGATTGTAGCTTACATGTATCAACTATTTCAGTATACACTAGTTCAAATATGATGTTCACATACCATGTCATCACGGACCAAGGTGAAGACAGCTTTTGGGCGAGCATGAAAGGAAGCAGATAGATCTCCCTCAAAGACCTTTCATCAATGATACTGTTGTATCCAAGCCTGTCACCTTCTTTATCGTTACCGCTGTATTGGCAGCGTTAGAGACAGTGGTACTTTAATCAAGACATAAATCGTACACAAAGTGTTTGACAGTTGCCCCGATACCCCCTCGTTGAACACCGTTAATGTAAGCGCCAGAGAGAATGCCAGACAAATAAGGATCTTCTGAAAAACTTTCAAAACTCTGTGATAGAAGTGAGGACCATTAACCTTGGTAATTGTACCAATTAGAAATGCTTACCCTTCCGCCGAGCGGATTCTATGGTTACCAATTTGAATAAATTTTCTAGAACACCTGTCTGAAAAAATAAACTCACGCGTTGAATGTTACAAGTAGGGGCAAGAACGACTGAAGCTGCTCGTAACTTGGCTTCGCGAGCAAGCAGCTTAAGGCCGACTTCTTCCATTAATTCACGATCGAAGGTCGCACCCATGGCTGTGGAAGACTGTCAATAAATACAACTGATATTTCAGCGACTGAAGGGTGTTGTAGATGTCTGCACGAACTGGCAAACATTTGGCTGGCGTTCCCATAAAGAAGTGGTTTCCTCGGATACCATTTGGGCCATCGCTGACCTAGATTATATTGATCTATGAACTTGGAGAGAAGAATGAGAATATAACCTTTATAGCAGGCACACCCAATCGTTCGACTGGATGTGTGTGCCAGAATCCGACACCAGCAGTCAGAAGAATAGCTTCGTCGGTGGTTAGTGCATCAACAACCTTATCGATATCGGCCTTCGCAAAATCAGAAAGAGGCATGGCACAGTGCTCTGTGAGGGTAGATGAGTGGAATATTGGAATTTAAATACGACTTCCCCATTTTTATAGATGTGTGGTGCAGTAGGTTGAGGAGATCTCCCGAGGATTAGGCGTATGGGAATCATCCGAGATTTATCCGTGATCACCTGGTATTATATGACGTTGTTGTGGATATCTGTGCAGATGGCGCAAATCTGGGATGGCTTTGCTGTGTATTCCAGCCACCAATTATTGTCTCAAGATACTCAGCCGAGGACAGTCTACGGGCTGCCGAGCAAGGAAAGGACATGACCGTGGCAATGATGCGAAATAAAAATAAAAGACAGGCTCTCCGTATTCAACCTGGTCTCCGTCCTACCTCCATCTTCTGATGATTTTCAACAACTACCTCGTGGTAATCTCTCTTGCCGCCATTGCTGCTGCCCAGAGCTCTGTCTCTGTGAGTGCTTCTGGGACTGATTCTGCGAGCGGCTCTCTGCCCTCTATCAGTCCCTGTATCCTCGCTTGCACTCTACCTGCTGCTGCTGCCGCTGGTTGCTCTATGTAGGCCCTCTCTTAAACTCCAGTCATTTTATTTACCAATACTCGTCATGTAGTACTGACCTCCCGTGTATTTGCAACTCTACCGAATTCCAACAGACAGCTACAGTCTGTCTCCAGGCCAATTGTACAAGTTCCGAGGTATCTTCTGCTCTTGGACTTCAGTCATCCGAGTGTACGAACCTTTTTCTTTCGAGCTATTTGAGTTTTAAACCAAGTTGTAAACAGGTGGAGCTGTTTCCAATTCGACTTCTGTATTGGCCTTGCCCTCTATGTCCTCCTCCCTGTCCTCCTCCCTTTCCTCCCCCCTGTCCTCCTCCTTGTTCTCTTCCCCCTCTCTCCCAGTCTCTGCTTCTTCAGCCTCTATTTCTGGAGCTAGTTCTACCATTACCAGTGTCATAACCGCCTCGGCTCCATCCGCTGCACGTTCCACTGCTGCAGTCAGTACCAATGCTACACCTACTACCACAAACACGAGTGCAGCATCTTTTACTGTTGCCAACCTATGGGGTGTTGCCGTTGGTCTTGTGGGCGCTGCTGCGGCTGCGGTTCTCTAATGGTACTTATAATTATAATTATTTCGGTAAATGGGTATTTTGTGATGGGACTTCGTGCGAAAATATTATTCTGAGAATGTCCAGGCTGATGAGATGTAATTGAAAAATTAAGTTTGCCTGCTGCACCCGCATCTGGACGCCTTTTCTCGTTTCGGTATTTGGCAGTACCGAAGGCACGCCCAACATTGGATCTCTTATCTACTCCTTCCGTTCACGCGAAGCTGAAGCGCAACACATGTTTTGTTGACCCTTGAAAGTGAAATATTTCTCATATTTCTCGCAGATTTAACAGTGATCGTGTTCTATAATGTGTGACTTTGATCTGTAATGGAGAGTTTATGTAGCCCTCCGATCGATCTAATTGAAAAGGTAGGTATCTAGGCAAGTCTTAACATCGAAAATCTTAGACACCCTGAAATTTAGAATCCATGCTCGGCTCCGTTCAGACTGCTTGTGGACAGTCAACCGATGGGTACGCTCTCGAAAACTTGCCGCGTCCTTCCTCCAGCTCAGTGCCGTCATTAGAAAAAACAAGTTGTTGAGACCTCGTCTATCCTAAGCATCTCGATTATCTTTGGTGTACAGTTCGTGATACTGAATGCTTGGTAAAGATCTCTGGTGCTTGATCGGAGATACTGCAGCCGGGTTTCCTTTCTATATATAGACTTCACGGCCGAAGCTCATTGTGTGCGTATAACTCATACCTTCAGGGCAACTTTTATTGCTGCTCGAGGTGGGATATAGGTAATTCAATACAACTTTTTTTTGTCGCGCCTGTCTCGATATCCATCAGGTGATATCTATCTTTTGATTCGGTATTTCTCCGCAATCAACAAACAAACTAGGCTGAGTTTTCAAAGGCATAGCGTCAGGGGTGTATCAACAGAAGGCACATTGTCAGGGAGGGTGTGTGAACAGAGTTTACACGTGATGTTCAGATACCGCAACAGGTGCTAGGACGCGGAGGGTGAGTGGTACACTACTTGTTGGAGTGGACATCCGAACGAGTCATGGTGATTGAGGTACTGGTAAGGTACCTCCGACATGTCGCTGTATTCATTCTACAAGTTATCACTAATATTCATCATACAATTATACAACTCCTCAGCAGTTGACTGAGCAAGTTCCTTGGACATTGCACAATTCACATAAATATGTTCCTGACTTTAAATGAGCGCCGTGCTCAAGTTTTCCTCGATCTTGACCATCAACGTCTTCTTTTCCTGGAGGATACATTTACACAGGCAGTGGCAACATCGAAGTCATTTAGAGCGACATCATATGAATTATTGGAAGGTGCTTAGTTTATCCTATTCAGGCATTGATCTGACCTGAAATATGACGTACCGTGGTCGTATGGTCGCACTCTGATATTATGTACATCCTGGGTAATATACATGTTAAAAAAAAAAAAACCTGAAACAGTGTCAGCCAGCAGCATCCCGTGGTAGCATTACGAGACGAACAGATTGCGGTCAAAGGATGGGGCATGTCATAAATCAGTCATAAATCATCGATAGCAAGATGACAATATCAACGCAATGTCAATTATGATATTACAGTGATTAATCGTCTATCAGGGGTTGCATCTGTCCGTTTGCTTCGGGATCATGCCTTTGAGAAAGATGAAAGTACTCCAAAATAGAGAAGAAAGTTTTGAATAGTTATGTAAAGTTCTTATTATTCCATCACCTGAGAGTACCCAGAGTCAACCTATACGAGACATTTCATAGAAGGATGGCAACTGTCTTTCCATGCCACAGTCATTAAAGCCTACTTGAATCGTTTCTATGTTTCACTTATTTCATATTACCGACCCTTGAGGGCAAAGGTTGAAACGTCATCACACGGTTACCGTAAAATTAGAGCAGTCTGTCATTAGGTCGCAACAATGAAACTAACTAAATATGGTAATTCTAACATAAAACAATTTATCTGTATATGGAAAAAGACAGTACAATTAAATACCCAAAGTGGATGAATTTTCATTGTAATGGCTGCACCAAAAATTGTAACCCAAAGTTCTTTCTCTCAGTTTGTGAGGCATGTGTACATTACTGTGTCTTACATCTATGATAGAGTTCTGTATCACGGATGCTATATGCAGGTCTTGGACTTTACATTTGATGACTCCACGGTAGCAGTGCTCCCAAGGCAATGTTGAACTTGCTCAGCATTTAGAGTTATGTAATGGGGTTGGTTTTACCATAAGGCGTTGGATAAAGTATTCGCTTTGATTGAATGTGCTCAAGTGAAACGTTATAGATACGCCGATAGTAGTGAACTAGAACTGAAAACTAATTGCTTCTCTGTCTTGATAGCGTTTCCGATCTTGAATTCTGACACAAACATTCATTGTGTATCCATGTCACACCATGTGCAGGGACCTGCCTATTATCGACCAACGTTATTGATATGGAATGTTCGGATCTTGAAAAAAAGGGGGTGGCTATACCAAGTGAACGATAAAATCAAGTCCCGAACATCCTTTTGTGGAAACCAAGAACAATCAGGGACATTCCACCGAAAAGGCGATGGTGCCTGCCATCATTCTAATCAAGAACGACCAAAAGGGGACTTTGCAAACATAGCCGTTTGATGGATCAACCCTTTGCAGTCCACAACGATAGAATATAAATTGAGGTATATCAGAACGAACATTTACGAGAGGTAAATTAAGTATGGTATGTCAGTGAAAGATATCAGCTAGTCATAGGTCCATGGGGAATATCGAGCAATTTAACCTGTATAGTATGAAAGAGCGCTACACCCTTAATCCAAGAGGAGGGGAGGTGTGTGATGCACCGGAAAATCGAAATTGTTGTTCGTGTTGTTCGTCTCGACGAGGAATCGAGCCTGATAGATCTGTTCCAGATATCGGGGATCGTGGGGAGAAAGGAGTGGCTGACCCTGAAGACCGTGGGCTACAGGAAGCTGCTGATGCAGTGGAAAGGGCGGGTGAATGGAGGAAAGTGGGACCGCTGCTTGCTGTTCCTGCTCCTGATCGGAGAGGTAATATTGACGAGGGTGATGGTACATTGCGCCGTAATGTTGAAGATACTCTGTCTCGGGATTCGAATCCCGCCTGACTGCCGTCACCGTTCCCACGTGAAGCGGTTGCAGTTGTTGCGAATGGTGGAGATGTTCGTGATTGTACTGAGGGGCTGAGGATAGTTGGGGAGGGACGATCGGCAAGTGCGAGTGCTGCCGCGGAAAAGATAAGTCCAGAAGTGGTTGTTGGACGCGGCTCGACCCTGGGTGGTAGAAATGTGGAGGATCCGCCATGGTCATTTGAGTCATTGCAGAGTTCCATGACAGAGAGTCGCCGAGAGTGAGGTCGTGATTGTGAACCACCATCGTAGTCGTGGGCGAAGTCACGCGTTGGATCATTGTACGAAGCATCTGATCCTGGGAGAGGTCTTCTGCGAGAGCTCGGTGAGGTGGGTGGTGGTTCGAGACCTGGTGGGGAGAAGAAAAATGGCGAGGTATCGTTTCCTGGAGAGGGTGGTTCGAGATCGTAGGAGGTTGGGGCTGGAGGTCCCAAGAAGGAGCTGGAGGAGCGTAATGATAAGTCGGGTCGAGAGACTCCCATTCCTGTGTAAAGAGGCTTTGGTGAGAAAGTTGCGGATGCGGGAGCTGTTCCTGGACGGAATGATCTTCGATGGGCAAGTGGGGTTGGTAAAAGTAGGCCGCTGCCTCCGGATTGTCCGTGTGAGGAACCTGGTGGGGCGGGGATTGACTGGTGTTGGGTAGAGGAGAGGGACGCGGAGACAACTTGAGAGAGAGGAGGGAGTGAGAGATTGGTTGATTCGGCAATGGGGCCTGCAGTGGGTGGGCGGCTGGAGTTTGTTCGTGGGCGGCTGTCCCTGACTGCGTCGGAGAAACCGAAGTTGAGAGAGGAGGGGAAGGGGAGAAAGGACTGGCCGGGGGCTGCGTCGGCAGCTGAAGAGGATGGGAGGGCAAGAAAGGACTGGTTTGAGGCACGAAAGGAATGACTGGTATTTTGTTTAGATTGAGAGGAGGGCCAATGGTATGGAAAATTATCATGACGACCCTCATAGCCGGTAGTGGTTCCAGGGCGATGATTAAGAGGAACGGGGACATCCTCCGCCTTGATCATGTCGGCATTCGTAGCCACGACTATGGAATTGAGGACAGCGTTACGACGAGGAGCACGAATTGAAGACATCTTATTGGCAGCAGTCATAGAGGCATGAAGAGTGGTAAGATCACGCATCATGCGTTCATTCTGATCCTGTTTGTCGGCATGAACAGTCTGTGCATGCTGACGGAGGTTATCGAGACGCGAAAACTGTTTGGTGCAGTGACAAGTAAAAGGACGCTCTCCAGTGTGTTTTCTGTGATTAAAAAAGCTGAGGAAGGAAACAAAAGAGAAAAAGAGCAGAGCGTACCTGATGTGACGCGCAAGGTGTTCGCTCCTGGAGAACACCATGCGACATTCACCATAGCCCCTGCACTGAAAAGTTTTCGCAGGAGTAGGCCGGGAGCGCCTCAGGCCAGACTGAGGCTGCTGCTGCTCCTCCTGTGCCTGCTGCTGCTGGGGGTCCGTCGCAACAGGCACAGGTATTTTTTCAGGATTTTCAGGAGGAGACAGGTCCATGAGGGAGGATGGAAGGAAACAAAGGTGCCTTATTCTCCGCTTGAATCTAAACTTCCCAGGAACAAAGCGGAGTTTGAATCCCATCCTTTCGGGGCGTGGCAGTGCCGCTGATCCGCATTATCATTATCATTATCATTACATTACTATTAATATTATTCTTGTGATCATCATCACGCAAGTGACCGTGACCATGGCTTACTCTCCCTCCATGATGACCGAGGACGAGGAGGACTGGCAGGAGTATGTCAAGGGCGGGTACCACCCCGTGCAGATCGGGGACCACTTTTCCGACGGCCGGTATGTCGTTGTGCGGAAGCTAGGCTGGGGCCATTTCTCCACCGTATGGCTTGCACGGGACACCGAGTGTGTATTGCTCACCCCCTTACCGCTTTTTTTTCCCGGTGCTCAACGCCTCCAGAATGGACCGCCATGTTGCACTCAAGGTCGTCAAGTCTGCGCCGCGCTACACGGAGACTGCGCTGGACGAAATCAAGCTCCTACAGCGACTGATCATGTCGGGTTCGGCGGTGTCGGGCGCGCACGGGGGTCGGTCGCACGTGATCTCGTTTTTGGACCACTTCCGGCATCGGGGGCCGAACGGAGTGCATGTCTGCATGGTTTTTGAGGTTCTCGGCGAGAATCTGTTGGCGCTGATCCGGCGACATCAGAACAAAGGCGTTCCGATGCTCCTCGTCCGTCAAATTGCTAAACAGGTTCTCCTCGGCCTCGACTACATGCACCGTTGCTGTGGCGTCATCCACACTGACCTCAAACCAGAAAACATTCTCATCGTCATCGACGACGTCGAGTCTACTATAGCTGCTACAGATCATGACCACAATGCAAAGCTCATCGGTGTTCCCCCCTCAAAGGGCCGCGGCGGAAACCAAACCCCTCGTTCAGAGTCCGTCTTCATCACCGGCTCACAGCCTCTCCCCTCTCCCTCCTCCAGCCCCGCCCTCGACAAGTGGGCTTTTAGCATGAGCAAGATAGACCGTCCTGCCTCCGTCCCAGATTCCAATGGCCTCCTTATCCCCCATGAGGGCCGCTCAGAGTCCATCTCCAACGTAGATCGCCACTCTGATCAGGACTCGAGCGACAGTAACGACGATTCTCCCGAAAGGATCACCGTCAAGATTGCTGATCTCGGTAATGCCACCTGGGTCGATCACCATTTCACCGACGACATTCAAACCAGGCAGTATCGTTGTCCCGAAGTCATCCTTGGTGCAAAATGGGGTTCTACTGCCGATATCTGGAGTGTCGCCTGCATCGTATGTTCCCCCCCCCTCTCTCCATATCTCATCCTCCATCTTTCCTATAGATCTTTGAGCTGCTCACAGGCGGCGATTATCTCTTCGACCCTGCATCAGGCCAACGCTACAGCAAAGACGACGATCATATTGCCCAAATCATGGAACTCATGGGTGAACTCCCCCACAGCCTCGTTTGTTCTGGAAAATACTCTCGGGAATTCCTCAACCGCAAAGGTTTGTCCTTCTCCATCTTTGTCCTTTTCTTCACCTTAAACCCCTCTCCCAGGTGAACTCAGAAACATTAATAAACTCCGATTCTGGCCACTCGATGCTGTCTTGCACGACAAATACCTCTTTCCACGTTCTGAAGCCGATGCTATAGCCTCCTTTCTCAACCCTATGCTTAGATTGCACCCAGATAGAAGGGCTAAAGCTTCCGATTTGGTCCATCATGTTTGGCTTGAAGGCATTGTCGTGCAGGGCGAGATTGATATTGTAAGGAGAGCCGAGAGGATTGAAAGGGAGGAGAAGGACAGGAACACGGCTCCCAACGGCACCCGTAGTGATATCAACTCCAAACTACCTGCTCATATCTTCGAGAATGAACTCTCGCAGAGTGAATCCGATGCCATGAAACCTGTTGAAGCTCTCAATGATGGCGATGATGATGACGACGAGGGCGATGGCGATGACCAGTTCATTCAGCCTCAGCGTCATTCACCAGTGCCCCCATTACTCTCTCCTGCTCCTGCTTCTGGTGCGTGTAATCGGGTTTGACATGCTAAACCCGAATGAATCTGCATGTTGTGCTGTCTGTATGTTATATTCTTTACTCATATATCTCGTTTCCGGCTTGTCATACTTACCTTTTGAAAGTACGTTACATGTAGACTTTTTTTTTGAGTGTGAACATAGTAGAAACACGGTTTGGTTTATTACATGTCCCTTTTCGAACACAGTAAAAAAATGAAGTAAGCTAACAGAGATTTATGCATGATTGCCTTTCAAGTACAACAAGTATCTCCCATTCTCGACCCAAGACGGGACTCGATAGTCTCCTGAAGACGAAAAATGGTTATCTGGGTTATTGAAACATGATATTGCTTCTGAATGACAGTCGCTGGTCTTGAACATTAATGCTTGTTTTCCATCCACCTTGTGAAAACCTATGAGCATACACTGAGCGTAGAGAGACCCCTCCAGACTTACTTTGTTGTAGAAACAGCTTTGAGTTTTTGGATTTGCGTTCATTTCACCATAGCTGATTGAAATTAGAGGTTACACTCAATACGAAATGATGGCCTACACGCATTCAAAGATGGAATAGAAGCTCGAATCATAAGGGATTGCAGAGTCATGTTTCAAGAGTGGTTGGTCATTTATATTAGAAGTAGGACACGAAAAAGTACATGGTGCTGGTGCTTGTTGTTGAGCAGCTTGTATACATTGAACTGTTAGAGCGACAGCGAGATAAACAAGCATGGTCAGGCAAACGTCTCACCAGATTACCTTATACAGACATGGCCCTTATTTGTACCTGCTTTTTTTTTAAAAAAATCATCATTTTATTACACAGGTTGCATAGGAAGACCGTTTTAGTACATGAATACAACAGAAAGAGAGGAGAAAGAGAGGAGAGAGGGGAAAGGGGAAAAGAGGAAAAATATGACACAATGCCTAAGTGAATGCAAATGCCTCTGGGTTTGACTTTAAGTCCATTGGAGGAGACCTTTTGGAGGAGCTTGGAGGAGCTTGGAGGAGATTCTTCTTACAGGTGCATCAGTCCTGTATATAAGAAGTCTCCACATGTGTTTAACAACAATCACTTTACTCCTCTTAACACTACCAAGTACTCCAAATGTTATCTAGGTAAGTTAAGTGGTGCACTTCACCACTACATGATGCTCACTGTCATTATCTGAACACTTGTTACAAAAGATCTTACTATATTTTACATGTTTTCTGTACTAAAGTATCTAGTATGATTGGTTACCAGGTTGACAGGTGTCAATTGTCACACTCAATTAAACAGTCTTCAATAGATACTAAGCAGATGAAAAGGTAGTTAGTTTTTCCTCCCTCAGCTAATAGAGACTCAATATTTTATAAGTAGGCCCAGTAGCAGGGAGTTGGAGATGCTACTGGTCTTTGGATCAGAGGTGTGCTTTGTTGTATTGTTTGTAGTACATGACAATAGGTGATGTTAAAACATAGCACTTGAATAGACTTGGTCTGATATTCCAACACATTAGAGTTGAGCAGTGTCAGTTTCTTCAGATGCTTTAAGCAAATCATTGATGCCTGACTATGCACGTGCTATTAGTTGTCTTCTATCTTATCATCCACGGCCATCATGACGAGTGAAGAAATACCGTTATTAAGAATACAACATGATCATATTTACGATCGTTTTTCACCAAGACAAAAAAAGTTTATAGTAGCAATTGTGTCTTGGGGCGCACTCGCTGCCTGTATGTTTGATTGTTGGCGGATCGGAATCTCAATTGAGTGATTTGCAGTTTTCTGCTCCGGGACTTTTGTGCCTTCCATTCCTCAGATCGCGCAAGACCTTAACTCAACGGGCGAGGTTATCAGGTACGTGATAACGTTCATCTCAGACATTAACATTCGAACACTTTGGTTTAGCTATGCGGTCAGCGTATATATCCTCGCAAGCTCATGCGGTGGCCTTATTGGCGCAGTTTACTCCAAATTCTGTGAGCGTGAATATATCATATGCTGACCTCTGGACTAATCTTGTACAGATGGCCGACGCGCCTGTTACTTATGGTGTCTCCCTGTGATGGTTTTCGGTTCTCTCGGCGTTGCGCGAGCTCAAACTGTCTGGCAATTGATGATTTGGCGGTTCATACAGGCAATGGGAGCGTCCCCTGGACTTTCAGTGGGAGCCGGAGTGATTGGTGACATTTATAGGCTGGAGGAAAGAGGGGTAGCATTGGGAAGTTACTTTGGTGTGCGTCCCACTGTTTTCATAGATCTGACATCAGGTCAAATGTTCCCTTGAATTAGACTAGTCTCCTTGGCTTCGCTCTCGCGCCCACTGTCGGCGGTGTGACAGCCCATTATTGGTCATGGCGAGGGATACACAACGGACTAGCTGCCTTCGCGTTAGGTGCTATGCTGTGCATCTACTTCTTCTTTCCCGAAACTAGTCATCCTGGTACGAAAGGCATCGACGAACACGGACACTCCGGAAAAACACTCTCCAAATGGAGGCCTGTGATTTTAAATCCTTTTTCTCAACTCCTCATGCTTCGTAGTCCAAACGTTGTAGCCGTGGTATGTTGCCAACAGGATGCTTCTGAAAATACATGTTAAACTATGTGTTTAGGGACTCATTGGGTACTTTGCACTGTTGACCGACTTCAGTGAACTTCAATCCTTATCTCCCTCACTCGTCGTTTACTGATTTACTTGGAAGCTTTGATGATTCCATTGCCTTACACAATCGTACGATGTCCCTATTTTCTGCTTCATTCTCCACTTTTCAATATTTTGTTTCAGGGAAAACGCTATGGCATTGAAAACGAAGCGCTTATAGGCGCTTGCTTTCTCCCTCTTGGCATCGGCAACGCAAGTATGTGTCATCTGCTTTCACCCTGTACATGCCATCTTACCGCACACGACTCGTCATTAATCTCCACAGTGGGTGCACCGCTCTCGGGTTGGATATCCGACAAAATTGTCGTCAGATATAAGAAACTTCGAGGATATTGGTTTCCCGAAGATAGACTTCGCGCATGCTTGTACAGCTTTTATTTACCCATTACCGTTCTTGCTTCGGGATTGATCACAAGATATATACCCGGCACTCTTGGATTAGTATTGAACTTGATTTGTTTCTTTATTAATGGAATTGGTGTAGGTGCTTTTGTAGTGAATTAACCGTGGCTCGATCAGCACTAAATTTGATTTATATCTTTAGTGTGATGTTGCATTAACACCTTGCGGTGCATATGTTGTCGATGTATTACACTCAAATAGTGCAGAGGTTACTGCTGCTGTAAAGTGGGTCTCTTTCATTTTCTCAGGCGAGCTGGACAGATGTGCTCATAACTATTTAGCTGTCTTCGGTCAATTATGCTTGCTGCATCAACGGCAACGTTCCTACCTATGATCAATGCTTACGGACATCTTTTTACTAACACCCTTGTTGCTTTTTTTGCATTTATGGGACTCTTGTAGGTGTTTTCGTCAATTTATGTTTCCTCACTGACTCAGTCCTCTCCCAGACTAACCATCGTGACTATTGCCTATGGAGATTCAATGCGTGCTTGGGTAGATATAGGATACTCATCTGCGGATAATAATTAGGTGTAGGGAGAACATATACTGTCACGATAAAGGTATAAATCGATAGTGGTTGTGAAAATTGGAGAAAATGAGGCTGAGGGAGGTAGCACTGAACTGCATAAAGACATACTTTAATAAGTGAAAAAAATGTCAAGCTACCCTGTAAGTGATCAAGTAATCTCGTCTGATGGTAATGATTGGTACTTTTTCAAAATTTGATTTCGGACTTGGTTGAGGATGAGACTCGAGGGAAGACATTCCTAAAGCAGCAAGGTAGAAAGGAGGGAATCGGGACGGATGATCAGTCAGAAGTTGCAAAACAGATACATGGGACGTATCTTGCAGAGGTGAATTTTCCAAGCTTGTGGGCGTGGCCCCAACACAAGCTCTAGAATTACAGAAGTACAACTAATTCTGGCGTTGATCAGGAATTTGTAAAAAACACTCTAAAAATCCGGAGAGCACGACGAGGCCCTCGTTGTCTAATGGCTATGACGTCAGACTTCTAATCTGGAGGTTGCGAGTTCGAGTCTCGCCGGGGGCTTAGTGTTCAACTATGTTTTTGAATTATGTCGCAATTTTTCCTCCATCTCGAAGTTGCTTTACTCTTGTGCTTTATCAATGGAATCTTGACTTTTACTTCCTGCTTTTTTTTCCAATATGGAACACTGTCTGATCGTCTTATCAAAATCTCTCGAGGAGTGCTTTCTTTTCTCGAATAGAATCAAGCATATTTGTATACTTTCATGTATTCTGTTGCTCCCACTAAGTCCATGAGTCTAATTATGGATTGATTGGGTGCCAGTCCAATCAGAAGACACAGTTGGAAGACAATCCTTAGCAGGCGAAGTTGCCCCTGACAATCAGTAACACCAGAAGCCTGCTTTCCCAGCCTCCTCTACTGTCGCTATCAATATCCGAAAGCTCTTTTGCGTCGAAATTTACGACATCATGACCTCGATGCCAGATGAAAAATGGGACGTGTCATGCGAGAGAACCGGCATGTAGCAGGTTTAGCAGATTTCCAGATGTGAAAGATAGAACCTAGTCATCATAAATATATATATAGGTATAGGCCTCATATCAAGAAGGACAAAAATAAAACAATGCTTGACTCATTGAGATTGGTGTATCTGTATCAGATATGCTGTTCAAGAAAAATGATAATGTTAGCTTCGATAGGAGAAACCATATTCGAGTCAACAAGAAATAGTATGAGAGTGACAAACACCTGACTCGACGTAAGTTATGCATCAAATAATATTTCGATCCAGACTGCTGCCTGAGTTGAAGAGTATCTTTACTCAAGTTTAAGTGTCTTTATGCATCTGCACACTCTTTCTAACCTCACTGGATGACAGACCTCTCCTACTTCAACTTTGTAGGTCTTGTTCTCACTTCCTTTTTCAGATGGCACCCAAAACCTCTTTGCACAAGTCAGGTCCTTGTCTATCAACAGCACAGTCATCCAGTACACTCATAACAGTTGTACAGTTGTGTAGATGGCTAAGATGCATTCACCTAAAGAACAATAGACTACTACATTATCAGCATATGACAGACTACCAATTTGTGTGACTCCTCACCTCAGACATTGTATAGTTGCATACATAGCTGAGGGATTTCCATCCATAGTTTGTGTAGTTAAATAGAGGCTTTTTTTGATGAAGTACCCTAGGAGTAGTGTTTGGTTGTCTCTTTCAACAACAAATAAGTAACCTTCTGTGATATGTTGCTAGGACCACTAGAGAATATTTGCAGGTATCTTCCATTATATATAGTAGTTTTCTGCCTCCAGGATTCTCATCCTATTCTCTAAGGATTTTCCTGGAGGTAAGTTGCCATGTCTTGTATATTAATTGTAATACACTGAGTATAACAAACACCAACCCAATGTTATGACAAGATTTAATGAAGCTGTATCATGTTGTCAGATGTCAATCTGTCAACCTAGAATCCAATTCAACTAGATACATAAATAAAGCAAATGAAACATATGATAATAAAATATTCACCTTAGTCTAATGTCCACAGAACTATGTCATGACTTGCCTTGGACAGGCATCTAACATGGACAGTAATGGCTGTTATAGTATGATTGTCAGCAACTGACTATAGAACCAAAGCTTAGGGTCAAGCAAGGTTGGTCTTTTAGAGTAGAAAGAGAACTCAATGATGTCATAAACTTCATTCAGACATATCTCTATGGAAAATGGGTCTATTTCAACCATCTAAGTTGCACTGGAAAGTCCTTGAGAAGACCTTTCCAATGATACTAGGGACACCTCAACACCACAAGTATCCACTAAGATATCAGCTAATCAGTAGTCACCAAACACTAAAACTGTCATAAACCGCTCCTTTTACTAAAGCATTATTATTCTTTTCTTTTACTTTCTATTCTATTTATAGCATGGGAAAGTCTGTCACACTATGAGACATAAAGCATGACGGAGTCACATCAAAGGTCACGTCACGGTCACGTCACAGGACATGTCACACATAGTTTGGCTGGGAGTGCAGGATAATTGGCGCACAGACCAAGTAGATTATGTATAAGTAGACAGGCTAATGAAGCGAGGACTCTAACGAGTTCTCTTTGTCAATCGCTGATAAAGGGACAGTTGGCTTAATTCCGG
>Ga0153987_1000172_pt1 | contig 23316 bp, 24 predicted proteins | sample TSNC071MetaG_FD_102279 | JGI IMG/M metagenome (GOLD analysis project Ga0153987, IMG submission 102279) | Attine ant fungus gardens microbial communities from North Carolina, USA - TSNC071 MetaG | ecosystem: Host-associated > Fungi > Mycelium > Unclassified | place: USA: North Carolina, William B...
GTAAACAGCATAGGTGCAAGCTTTCAACCCAGTTTCACTGTCTCCCGTGCGCAAATCAAAATCGTATCTACCCAGATCTTATCGAGCCCGGAACATCGTATGATTGGATCTTGAGGCTCACCTATGCCAAGGACATACAGCTACCACAGAGCCATTACATTCCTCTATTCCAGCATGGGACATGTCAGCCCCTAAGTGTGGACAACTTACTTCCATCCCATAAAGTTGTTTTGAATTGGTGTTCAATCGGTAGGAAGGATCTGATTCTTTCACTACTTATTTGAAATCTGGGGCTCTTCCCCCGTTGCCATCGTCATTTTTTATAACATCTTGTATGTCGGACAATCTAAAGAGAATGAGAGAACGATAGTTTCCTTCTCGTGAGCAAGAAACGGAAATGGCTGAGTAATTTTCGAAACGGTGCAATCCTGGCGGTAAGCAAGAAGGATCAGGGGTCAACTATGACAGAATAACATGTCATCATATTGTACAGACGAACTGAAGGAGTTCAACCATAGTGATTATTGGTTATGCTTTGGGACAGAGATCATCAGTTGATTTGTTGATTTGATCAGATGGTGTCAGGCAATCCTCGTGATGGATCACCGCTCGGTACTTATTTTTGACATATCGTATTTAAATGCAGATTACATTTACAAACAGAACAAAAAGTCCGGCTATATTATACATACTGACCAAGGTGCTGAAAGATAATTTGTGGGCAGCTCCTTCTCAACGCATGGACGCTTGAACTGCCTGGTAAGCATTGAATCCAGGATGCATGGCGTGCGATGAAGCCATGTCTGAATGCTGTATAGCTGAATGAAAAGATGGCGGTGGTTGTGGTGCTTGATGTCCCATGACTTGAGGAGGGGATGGCGAAGGATCAGGTGTCCAAGAAAAACTATGGGAGGAATAGGTGAGCATTTGGATTGCCAAAAACCGATCTGGTTACGGCTTACCCAGGCATCATCATGTTCTGCCACCATGAAGGGTTCTTAATAACTTGCATAGTCGCAAGCATTTCTTCGTCGGACGAGTAGTTAGTATCAATCAAAGCAAGCTCCATATCTGAGTCACAGCGGATGGGTCCGACGTCCATGTTATGGGTAGCTTCGGACTCATATCTCATAGTCTGTAAGCTCTGCTGTGGCTGAATATCATTTGAAGTGTATTCAAGATCTCGACTGGACTGCACAGAGTTTTGGAGTTGAGGGGTAACAGAGAAGGTCGTCATGGTGCTTGGAGGAATCTCATTTCCAGTGTTGTTGTGCTGCTCAATGCAATGGAAGCGGCCCATGTTTGCTCCATCACGACGATGTCGAGATAGAAGGCCAGCTAGGAATCTAGCATAAAGTTTAGGCGTATGTCTATCGTCTATTGCAATCTTGGGGGAACTGAGCGTCTGGATCAAACGTCCAATCAGCTCAAAGATATTGCTCTCTTGCTCCTTGCTGAGGAGCGAAGCAAATTCAGGTCTCAAGAGCTGATCACCAAAATTAGCCGTGTTGCAAATTGTGTTTGATTGGGTCTACCTTGAGAAGGAACGCTGATGCAAACGAAGCGAACACAAAGTGACCTGTACGATGATTTGATTCCAAGTATATATTGATGTTCATAAAAATTGCCTACCGTCAGGGGCATAGCGCATGTAGCCACTTGGGGCAAGCCTATCAACCATATTTCCGACCACAGATTTGGCAGCTTCTAAACACTAGGAACCAGTCAGAAAAAAGGAACAAGAATATAAAATATACGCATACTTTGGTGAAGAATACTTGATCGCTTCGCCCAATACCACGCTGGAAGGCTTGTTGAAACCCGAAGGAGAACATGACGAGCCGGGAATAGCCAACCAAGCTATGGGGCAGGAAAAACTTCAGCGAAATATCTGAGGAATTCATACTACTTACAACGGCAGGAGCGAGCATCGGAAAACACAGCTGGGATCTTATGAAATGTCAATAGAGGCTTCTGACTCCCATGCATCGGATTTGGCTCACCATTGGGATCCGAACTTTCCTCAAAACGCGTTAGCCACTCTTCATGGTATTGCGTCAGATACTCGTCATGCTTCATCGTTATTTGTCGGAAATCAACGTTCTTGAACCAGAGTTAGCGAATATGCATACAAATAAGGTAGTTTTCGTACACACCTTGTTCAGACCACTTGGAGTTGAAGGATCACTGAAAATTTCATCATGAAACTTTGCAACGATTTGAAGAAGCGCTGAGTAAGCGCAGAGGTGGATGTCATGCTGAACGAGGTTCAGAGGGTTTAATAGAGATCATGAGTAAGCATGAAAGGCGTACCGAGACATTGTACAATGATTTCTTGTACCAGTCCCGTGCATTTCGGACGATGCTAAGTCGAAATTTCAATCTTCCATCGGAAGAAAAGTAAATTAATACCTACTAGTCTTCCTTGATAGTCGAAGGTTTTCCAAACTGGGTGGCCGTTGAACGGTCTAGGTTGAAGCAAATCATCCAGACCCTCGCACGATTGAGTGCCTCGCGCTCGTCCTTTTCATGCTTTGACTTAGAGCTGGATACATGATGAAGATTGAGGTCTGTTGCGATACTACAAGAGGGATAAGGATTGATGGTAGGTGAACCGATGATACGTACCGGATAGCAAGTCCTGTGTACAGCCAGCTTCTGTCTTCTTCCCATCTTCTCGCCGGGACAGCATAGATGCTCATAAGGATATAAGCTTGGCAGAGCTCCACAGATTTCCAACCATCAATTAGGGCATTTGCGGCCGAATGCTTGGCAAAGTGCATTGCGATTGGGTATATTTCTGACTTACCCACATAATATCTTGAAGAGATCGCGCAAACTGATGAGAAAAATAAGAACGAAATGAGAGTGGTATTGAGCTGGATCTTACCAACGGTAAACAGGAAGGGGCATCTAGCAAAAGTAGAAGCCGGAGTATGCAAGACAGGGTCCAGTACAGAGATGAAGGGCTGTTTTGACTGATTAGAGCTGTTTCTGACGAATTAGGAGAACCCACATTAACATATTGATAAAATCTATCATGAATCTCGTAAGAGGAAAATTGCGAAGCAGTCCGCAGTAAGTACATACATATTAAATAATTTCTGGACATCGTCCGGATTGACGAGTCCGTGCACCAAAATCTCAGGCGGACTATGTTGTTCGATAAGCATTGCTCGACGGTTCAGGTCGAAGGCAGGGCCTGAATTACATCAATGGTATATTCAATCATGATGCCAGATCACAGCTACCTGGCATGAAATACGTTTCGTTCGCTACCCCCTAGAAGCAAGGCGACCGATCAGGTGGTTGTGAGAAGTACTCATTACAACACAAACATACAACATTATCATCGTTCAGATCTTCATCATCGGTGATGTTCACATTTCGTGCTCGATCCTTCTTCCCCTTGACATGGCTGTTATCAATGCTCAATTTGGCGATCAGTCCCAGCGGTACGTGAGGATCTGGTAGAGTATTCTGTAGTTTCTCTGTTTCGCTGTCATCGCCCTCACCCTCCAGTTCTTCGTCTGCAAACTCAATGTTGGGCGTGTCGGTGGCACAGTCAGACTCGGCCTCTTCCCTGTTTTGAAGCTCAATAAATATGTCCGGGCCCGCTGAGCTGCCGGCGTCGCGAACGCTCGACTGAAGGCGATCTAACCAAGACAAAACATTGCGCTTATTCTGGTCTGAGGGGGAGGTCGCCATTCGGTAAGAGGCAACAGACAGAGGTGTGGCAAGATAAGGGTTATGGAGCTGCCGAGGTATTAGAAATGGCGAAAGCGATGACGATGCACAAATGACAAACCTGCTTGAGAAGGGATTCAATTATTGCATCCTTCTGTCTAATTTGGGCCAGTAGATATTCACGTTTGCTAAAAGCAGTATCCAATTGTAAGTGAGAGTCCAGTAGAGTTGGAACAGCATCTGAAGAGGTCAAAGAAGAGGTCGAAGGAAGAGATACAGAAGATGAAGTTCTGTGAACTCGTGGCATCCTGGCAAAGAGGGATGACAAAGAAACCCTGGGTATAATCGGCCTTTAAAAAGGTGAAAAACTATACTCGCAGACGGTCCGACCCGGACGGCAGTCAATCAGAAGGTTATTTCAAATGCCGGAAAATCCAGCGACTGATTGAGGAAAAAAGATCTGGGAACAGGACTGATCTTCACTCACTTTGGTGCTGTCCGCGGCTTACGACCTTCCACGATACACACGTGGCCACCAGCCTTACATCGCTTGCAAGTGTTGTCATTCGTCGGGAAATCGCACTTCATCTGGTGTTTGAATCAGTAAGTCCTCATCTCTGAAAGGCTCCACAAGGAGAAGCATGGTACATATCATCACTGATAGCCCACAATCAAGTCTTGATCTTAGCAGAATATAACAGGTGTTGTGGCTGTCGAATTCAAAGGAACACTAAAGAATCCATCCACAAGCGACTCATTGATCATGGTATCGTGCCAGCGAAGTCAGATCTAGACTTGCTTTGGACTCAAATGACAAAAGTATAATTACGAACCTTCAACTTTTTACAATGCTTGCAGGCACCCGGTCTTGATCCCATAATCCAGTGATCAGAGAAAAAGAGTGATTTCAGGCACATGAAGTCAATCCAGTGGTGATAAGTCAGGTGAAGTGATGAAACACAGCAAAATTTTTGCGTCGGGGAGCATCACGATGAGTCAGAAAAACAGCCCCGGTACGACAGCCCCAATACCCAAAATAAAACAACGCACAAAACCGGCAGAAAGTACAAGTAGCATCAATCGGTTGGCAGAAGAGTGAAGGCCATTGAAGAAATATGGGAAGCAAGTTGGATGAATCCACATGTGAGGGTGATTGACCAAATATTTGCAAAGATCAACGGATCAAAATTTTCAGGGTAGCAGTTAAGCAGTTATGCCAGTGGGGTACGTTTCGGTAACGGGGGTATATTGCCAATTAAAGAAAAAGGCGCAGTATTTGGATGAAAATGATCAATTTGTTAGGATATGTGCCTCCCGCATGCTGAGTAAAAATCACATACGGTCTCTGTCCTCCTTTTTCCATTTTTCCATCAATGTTTTCTACACCCAAGCCCCCTAAACCTATTTCTATTCCCCCCGTGAACCCATCCGCTTCCTCACCATCGCTTTCTCCCTCAGTGTCGCCTCCTGCATTTACGAAATTCCCCTCATGATCACGCTTCCGACGTTTGGAGCTTGATTTTACAGGAATGGACGGATCCCGAGAGGCGGCATTGGGGTGCTTTGGCGATCCTTTTGATGCCCCTGATTTGGAGGGACATTGAGTGGCCTGAGAACCACCAGATAAGATTTCACGTCCACTCCCGCACGCATTTGTCCGAGGAGAGGTCCTCTCGTTCCCATACGCTTGAACGGGTCGTGAGGAGGGTGTTGGACCTTGAATATTCAGCTGATTCGTGGTATAAGGGCTACTAGACTCCTGAAGTTGCTTTCGTAAATTAAATTCCCTAGCGTTGTTTCCTGGTTCTTGGGAAGATTGTTGGACAGGTGATGGGTGCTGGTTGGCTGAAAGAGCATTTTGTCCCTCACGGTAGGGTTGGGAAGACGAGGAAGGAGAAGGAAGTGGATGTTCATGCGAGGGCACATTTGTATTCTCTAGAATCTGGGGCACAGTCGTGCCCTGAAATTGTGCCTTGAATCCAGCCAGAAAGTGCTGTTGATTTGCTCGTCGGGAGACAGGCTGATCTCGCTGTAGTATAGAATTCTGCGCCAGTTGCGGGCTTAAGTGATGATCTGTTGGCAAGACCTGAGAGCTTGGTGGGCTTGTGTATGAGGTCAGAGTCGAATCAGGGGTCGACTGCTGATATGCTTGTGTGTCGAGCGTGGATGATAGTGTTGTGTTAGCAGAGGTTAATAGTCCAGTCGCAATCAATAGTTCCGATCTGTAAGAATCGTAAAGGATATTTTGTTGTTGATACTGGTTCACGGTAGGAGGGATGACAGTGTCGGTGATGGACTCGGGGTATGTGAAGGTGGAATAACTCTGCAGATGATCTGTATAGTGAATCGTGTCTCGTCCATACTGCTGCTGGTCATTGTATTGGTTGATCCACTGTTGGTATGCCTGACCGGCATCAGGCTGTTGTAGTGACGAATCAGGGTCATACAGAGTGGAGGTCGGACCAATCATGGCAGGTGATACGGAAGGACCTGCACTAGGATGCTGCAGGAGGGTCTGGACGGTGTAGTTGAACCAATTATTCGAGTCAAAGGGGGGTGAAAATCCTGGAGAACTCGGACCTGTACCTCGACCGTTAGTATTATCATTTGCCAGAAGATCTGGATGCGTACCCAAAGGACCGGCTCCCAATTGCTGGGGTGAATGAGTAGCTTCATGTTGAGCATTAGAATTCTGAGAGTTCAGGGAACTGCTTGCACCGGAGGCTCTGACTCCTGGACCAGATGAGAGCATGGCTACGTAGAGATCACCGTCTAGGAATCATAATACGTATAATAGGTGATCAGAGAATCTTTGATGTAGCAAGAAGTGATCTCGGAGGGGGGCTGGCGCCGATGAGTAAGGATATTGTGGAGGAGGCGCTTTCTCTCACTTGTCAATAGACCAGCGCCTTTATGAAGCAGGTTGTTATCCGTATCTTATACTTGAAATCAAAATTAGGTCAGGATACCTTCAAGACGACCTCAGTGAGGAATTCCGTTTTTGGATGACTTGCGTACTAAGTCCTGATCCTGATCCAATCAGCTGAACCCCTCACTTCGTGGTGATCCATAACCAGATTAACAGTCATCTCGAGAAAATTTGCGGCATTCTCATCGTTGTCCAGGATTTTCAAGATACCAGCGAGAGATGCAGCGAAAGAAATGATGCATTCTGACAAGACTCATAATGATGGTAGATACTTCCTAGCGCAATTTTATAAAAACAGACATACACGTGACTTAATGACGGATTTATCTTCTGTCACTGTCACTAGACTGACTGCCCCACTTCGTAAGCTGTTTCAAAGCCGTTTCACCAGGACTTTGTAAACCGAAACGCAAACCGGAAGTCATGACCTCTTGCCACCATGATATTTTAGTCAGAAAAGATGACACAAGCCATGTTCACGAAAGATAGGCAGTCATGGAGCTTCGTCATTTGATGAAGCTTCTTTGAAAATGCAATGAGTTTGATATATCACCAAAAAAGCAAGAGTGTTTCTATTAAAAAGGGATTGAATGAATAGCCAGTATAGGGAGTGGTAATAAATTCCTTTGTTGACCTCCAAGTCTTTCCTTTTTGTTGTATCCTCAGAGGTAGCAGAACCCGACAACAAAACTCAAGTATGTCTCCAATCAAATTTCTTCTCCTCGCTCAAGAACTTGGATCCCTTGTCTACTGCGTTTGAGTGCTCAAAGTCATTCAAGATTTCCACTGACCTTCAAAGGCTGTTCATTTTCTTTCGCAAATCAGTGATACTCCTTCAACTTGTCGCCTCGTATCACCCTGATCTCTCGTTCGTGTGCCTTTTTCATTCTACACAAAGCTTCTCTGCTTTCTCGGGGTTCCTTGACCACCTCCATGATTAATTCTTCTGTCATCGCCTCCTTTCTCTCATCCTCTGCCATCGCTTGGCTTGCACGACCAATGGCAATAACCCTGGTACACCTGTATCTCTTACTCTCCGCAACCAGTTCTTGCATTTGTCTTTCCAGTTGCCATACTCAATTTGAAAGCAGTAAACGATCACAGAGAGCCTTGAACTCATTCGAGCATCCCACATTCTCGAGTGCCTGGATAGAAGCACGAAGAGCACGAAGTTGGTGCTCCTGTCTCCGAATGTGGTTCATATATAGGAGTCGCCAACCAAATGTCACCAATGCCCCTAAAATGCGCTTCTCGCCAACACAATCTCTGCGGACAAAGCAGTGGCCGGGCAAGGACTGACAGGAGGAAGAATGTTTGATCCCGCGAATGAGAAGAAGTGTGCGAAGTCACAGCTCGGGATCGTCTCTGGGAGCCATCCGGAAGATCCATTGTTGCCATCTCTTTGACTCGATCAAGCCAGCTTCCAATTCCTTGAGATCTTCGAGAATCCTTCTGGCACTTGACGCGTACGCTTCTGATTGAGAACAAGTAGGCGCAAACATGATGGTTTGACCAGTGTTTGCCACCGGATTTTGAAGACGTCGACAAAGGCAGTAACACAAAAAAGTATCAATATAAGGGAACAAAAGGTGCGTGTTTACACATGTCTTCCTGAGTTATCTCTTGTCAGAAAAGGTATGCGGAAACATACTGTCAAGAAGTGGTGCCGGAAGCACAAAATTGGATGAAGATTTTGGGAATTGTGTAGTATTGATTTCGCAGGAAGGATACATGAATGCCTCGAGTTTATACTCAGTTCAAAATTGATTCATTTCCTCCGTTTAGTGTAAACAGCCCCTCGTGCTCACCAAGCATTGCAGTCGGCGAGGTGTAAATCAGCGCTTCAAATGTCATGACAATGACCACTTCTTCCAGCACTGGATGACTTTCCAGGGATTTGAGATTATGGTCATAGTCATTTTGATCAATTTCAAACAGCATTTTGATCGTGTATACTTCAAGATAGCCCTTGTGACAAGTTAGAAAAAATGTAGCAGAGACAGAGATATCTATTGTATCTAATGCCAAAATTCTAAAACAGAAAAACAAGAAGGATTATTTCTTTCAACAATTGGGTGATTATTATAACTAGTCTCAGGCACTCAGAACGAGTTTAAAATGAAGACAAACGAAGAATCTATCAATCCATCATACCATCCTTATCAACAATTTTGGGTAATTATCTGACCCACCGACTGCTATTCTGATATGTTCAACACGAACTAAGCATCTGAAGACGAAAAATGAGTCAGTTTTACCATGATCCTGCGTGACGTTCACTTCGCCTGAAGTTTCCTAGGATTTGTTGTAGTCAGAGTATCTTTGTTGAAGGCAGTCAAGGCAGAGGGTTTGAAGGTAGCGTCTATCCAACGATCTAGAAGTGACGTTATTGGTATGCAAGTTCTTTTCCTATCCAGAGACAGTCCACCCTGAAGCAGTTCTGACCACTCCTATCCCACTTGGACACGGTGCCATGAGCTTGTCCCGAATAAATACTGGCAGGACGAGGGTGATCATAGACGCTCTAACGTCTGCCTCAACTGGCAACAAGACACGGCATTCAATATTGACCGGAAGGCCGTAAGATAGCAAATAACTTGTCCGAGAGAAAGTAGGCAATCACGCATTGGCCAACGACGGAAACATCCCTCCTAAAATTATCTTTGTGTACTTCACTTCCTGATTATTATGTCATTCATTACTTTTATTATGGGTCAATCAGTTGTAACTTTTGTCTGCACTCAATTCGAATGTATGTCTCCCCATGATTTCATGCTATCTCATGCTCTGCAAGCAACTGTCATGGGAAATCAATCATCAGACGGTTTTGTCTCTGCCATAGAGAACATTACTCACCATGTTGGGAATACCATCGGAAATCGGGTAAATGTGTTTGCAGTTAGGACAAGCCATCGCGCCTTCAACAACGTGCAGCTGCGAGAGTATTGACACCAACAATTAGGCTCTCATCGTCAGAGGCAGGGAAGCACCCACTTCGAAAAGTACATGATGCAGATTTTTGAGAAATTCATCGTCAGTCATTTCAGGTTGCTCATCAGGGAGGGAGGTATGGCCGAGCTATTTCGTGGTAATAAGCAAGCTTCAGGGGTACATGAAAGACGGCATTGGGACCTCTTGGGCTGTTTTAACTAGGGCATTCCACTCGATCTTGGGTAGGAATGTTTTGATGAAATCCGGGTTGAACTCCGCTTCTCTGATTTCGAGCTGAACGTTTTGGAATATTAGAGGGAAGTTGTTTGTATTGCATTCCTTTGCGTGACAAGCAAGGAGATTATGTGTTACTAAGCGGACCATGTCAGAAGTGATATCTTGTGTCTAATATCTGATCTTTGGCGGTAGTTATATTTGATCACGTGAAAAAATTCTGATCGTCAGGCCGAATAATGTCGTCGAAGTGTATTGTAAATACTCAGAATCAAGACTGATTTTTACAAGTGCTATCCAGAATGCGGCCACCATCTCCTTCTATTCCGGAGAAAGAATTCTTGTATGCATCTCTCAAGGAAGCCTTACGTCTGGATGGTCGTTCTCTTCTGGAGCAACGGAAGGTTGAAATCAGTTTTGGTGGAGAACTCGGATATGTAGAATGTAGTATAGGGAAGACCAGGTGTGCACACAGGATTTGCCTCTAATACAGCTATTTTTGAAGCTCTTCCAGAGTGATTGCACAAGTTGATGCAAAAATGGTCAAGCCTTCACCTGAGAGGCAATGCGAAGGAATCATCACAATCCATTCAGAAATATCACCCATGGCATCGAACGAGTATGAAACCGGACGGTAGGTGTGTACTTTCTGACCCTGAAAACAAAAGTTTTAATGAATTTGATTATTCGTGACTGTAGAGGTTCTGATGAAGAAGTGAGAATCACTAGGATGTTGGATAAAATCCTCAGGAGAAGTGATGCAATCGACAAAGAGTCATTATGTATTTTGGTTGGGCATCGGGTAAGAAAATCAAAACAGTTTTATCTGATTAATCACTCTTGGATAGGTGTGGCACCTACGGCTTACGCTTCATTTCTTGGCTGATGCTGGAAACATGCTGGATTGTGCCTGTTTAGCTGGAATAACCGCTTTCAGGCATTTTCGACGACCTGAAGTCGAGGTCATTGGGGACGAAATCATCGTTGTGAGTCCTTCAGGACTTAGTCAACAATCTCATTGACTCATCGATTCAGCATCCAGCCTCAGAACGCGCTCCGGTTCCTCTTGCGATCCATCACATGCCGTTTTGCTTTACTTTTGCTTTCTTTCCTGACGAAACAATATCTCCGGTGCTCGACCCTTCACAACTTGAGCAGCATTTGAGTGCTGGTTTCCTTTCCATTGCGCTCAATGCACAAAAGGAAATTTGTGTGCTCCAAAAGTTGGGTGGTGCTCCACTTCCAAGAGAAGAAATCTTGCGGCTAGTCAACATTAGTGTAGAGAAAGCGAGAGAGTTCTACGCATTCATTGAAGCTCGGTTGACAGAGGATTGGCTAAGCAGAAAAGTAGAAGTACGATGAATGATACGAACTCTATCTCGACTTCGACAAAAAATGACGAGGGCTTCGTAAGCCTTCGTAGCATGAACTATTTTATAATTGTCTTTTTACCATGGTGCGAGTGGGGATCCCCAGTAGTTGGTCCTGAGATTCTTCAAATGCATGTAATACGGAATGGCTGCAATGAACGTACCAGCATTCATCCCAGATCGGATCTAGTTTTGCACCATAGGCTGTAATTTCCTCAGCCTCTCCTTTCTCGATATAGCCACAAAGCGCTTGGAGAAGAGCCCTTGATCTCTCATTTCTGGCAGCTTGCTCCCTCAGGGCTAAGGAGCGTTGGTATTCCTCATGAGTCTGAATCGTCGTGACGGTTATTCTGGTTACGAGTAGCCCGGGTATAACGCCTAACTGCAGGTCTGCAAACTCTTTATATCGTGCCTTTTTGTTTCTCGGAGGTTCTCGAAACTTCCTCTTACTGCCTTTCGCAGTGCCTTCACCACTGATTATAATGAGAGTTCAATTTCGAAGGAAGCGCGTGACATACAATTCAATTTCAGGTTCAGTTTCGGGAAAGAAAGGTCCAAAACAATCGGAGTTGGTGCAAATTTGCCAGCGTTTGGAGACATAGGAGATAAAACACATTGTCCTTCCGGTACTTTGTGAATTATGAGTAGACATCTTGAGCTCGTGACCAAAAACACCTCCAAACATGTTTCCCACCTTTAGGCTATTGAAAAATCCAGTGTAATTTGTATGTTGTTGGATAAATTCCTGTAAGCACAAGCTGCAGGATGTGAACCCCCAGCGTCCCAAATCTCTTGAAGATTGGATTGTTCAGTCCGGTCTTCAAAGCCAGTATTTGTCAGGTACTCTGTTCGAGAAACAGAAAGAGGACGTGGAATGAAGGAACAAGGTCACGGAAAGAAGCGACCACAACTAGCGTATTGAATGGGCTAAACAGATTTGACCATCCACCATTGAACTGTTCAGCCAAAACCACTGAGCAAAAGTCAGTATATGGCACCTCTATCCCGCATGCCTTGGCTAATAGGTTCGGCTTCATCCTCTCTTCAGTACAGCGCGAAGCATACTATTATTTCCGCAAGCGGCAGAGCATAGAACTTCTTGCCAAATAGGTACTTCATGACAAGGCAGGGCCATTACTCGCCGATCTGGATTAGTCGGCGGTCAGAGTGGCAACAAGTACTGGCGCTTTGACCAGCAATCCTGTCATTCACAGCAGCCACGCCACATACTAGTTCCTTGTGACGATCCTGTGTTGCAAGAATGACATTCTGGACCTCGCCTCTGAAAAGTGTCATACCAAGTGTGCGAGGTGCAGCTTTGCAGGCACCGACAAGAAAGTTTGTGCAAAGTCTATGATGTGTCCAACGTCTACAGAAACAAGCAATTCGCTCACAGTGTAGAGGTCAATGGACAGTTGTTTAAATTCTTCCTCGGGACCATCTGTCATGCTCCTTCAAGTCCAGGTCTTTACAGCGTGTCAGACGGACATCAAGATTCATAAACTGGGCTTGTCTGTGGTAGGCTACTGCTCTGTTGACAAGATACTTGGAAAAAGTTTGAAGTCCAGGATCTTTAGTCTTGAGCATCGCGTCTGCATTCGCTACTGTTATGCCCAGAAACTACTCCCAGATAGGTCACTCATCACTAGGCCTAGGCTGACACTAGAGGCTCGCAATCTGGGTCTCGTCGCGAGTAGAGGGAGCATGAAATGTCACCAAGATTTGCTGCTCTTGTATTCTTGACTTCATCAGGAAGGACCTCCGTTCCGGATCCCTTGAGTTCTTCGAGAGGTTGACTCAGGGTTCCGCGCAAAACCAACAAGAGATAGAGATATATATGTACGGACTGCCAATTGACCATATCGTCTGTTTGCTGATACGTTCACAAAGAGAGGTAATGCGTGATGGGAATTATATGGAAACTGAACGCCCAGTGTGACTATTTGCCGAATCCTGCTGATGCGTGACCACGAGTCCAAAGTATGCAATCGGAAGTCAATAATTATTTCAGAAACGAGTATCTGTGTTTGTTGAATTTGCCAAGATCTGTAGCAGGTTATCGGAAGACTCTTATCGTTAGCAAGCTTACGGGTCGATTTAACCACCCTTAAACTGCGGCTAGTACTAACTATGTGTAGACGTATTTGTTCGTACAAGTGCCGATCTCTGTTAGCCCAACCTCGACGACATCTCCATCAACCAGCCACACTGGATTAGGACTTCCAAGGTTGATACCGGCGGGACTACAAATCGAAAGGCAGTCAGGAAAAGCGTGCAAATGTATCGGAGGCCATTCACTCACGTTCCAGTAAAGATAATATCTCCAGGTTGCAATGTTATACCCATAGAGAAGAAAGACACGACCTGCGCAACGCCAAAGATCATGTTGCCTGTTGTTTCATTCTGCTTCATCACTCCATTGACTTTGGTCGTCAGTTGAAGCTTCTGCGGATCCGGAATTATGTTTGTGGAAACAATAGCGGGACCCCATGGACCCCAGCCGTCAGCGTCTTTGCCCATCGAGTATTGGGGTTCAGGCTCTCCTCCACGGTCAATCTGCCATCCACGATGGGAAACGTCATTGCCGACACTATACCCTAGGACATGATCAAGGGCAACGTCTACGGAGATATTGAATGCTTTCTTTTTCATAATGACAACGAGTTCCCCTTCGTAATCCATAGTCGAAAGAAAATCTCCCTGTGTTTGGTACCCCTGGGTGATAGGCACATCACCAAAAGGTGTATTCAAGGCGGTGAATGGCTTATAGAAAAGAATAGGGAAATCGGGAATGGGGTGACCAGACTGTCATTTTTTCCTCAGCGGATGGACACGTTTTTTAATAAGAAGTTATCTACCATATTGTCATGGGAGAAATAGTTGAAACCGACACATCGTACGCTCCTCACCCTTTCACTCGGTAGGGGCGATAGCAACTCCTTGATCGACTATACGACGACATTGAAATTTTAAATTCACCGCGACGTTACTCCGTTTCTGCAGGCGCACCTTTGTTTGATCTGTGATGGTAAAATCGCCCAGGATATCGCCCTGGATCACGCGGGCGCTCTTACTCTTGGATGCATCGATTGTTCCCGGGGGTAAGATGGCATCACCGGTGTACTCCTTTCCATCATTTGAAATGAAGCGCACAAAGCGCTGGGCGTTAGTTAGCAGGGGAAACAGGAGGAGCAATGGAGTGAACCACATTCCGCAGTCTTCTGTGTCTGACAAGTTCTTACCGCAATTTATATATCTCAAGGGTGGGATCTCGAGGGAATCCCCCCTCATCTTATGCGAAAGTCTAATTCCTATGCTTGAGTCACAGCCTGCGGCAAGAAGCCGCCCTGATGAATTTCAAAGACAACTACTGGATTCCCACTCTGGCGACCTAGATGGGAAAAATATTAATTTGTTAACATCAGCTCAGTCCACACCACATCAGGGGTGGCATTCGCTTGACATGAAATATGATAACGACAAAAACAGAAATCAGGACTCCGTTCACTGTTGCATGGGATACACAATGGTTAGCCAGATAAAAAATTATTTTACCTACTAGTGTTCTCACTCAAGTCTCAGCTGACTACTCCTTGGGAACATGAACTCCAATGGTACCTTTACCACACCTCGCCTCTTAAATCTAATTGGAAGGAATCAGAGTTCTAAAACCAGCCCCTATTCCCTGTGCCGGTCAAAAATCCACAATTCACATCAGGCATAATAATAGAATTACTTATTTGTCAATTATTGAAAAACAAGGGTGCTCAGGTGTGGAGGTATTTTTCTTGTGGTATTTTTGTCCCACGAGAGCCATGAAAAGGACAGGCTTGTGGAGGCTCTTCAACTTGTGTGGGAGAGGGTTCTGGTGTTATTTGTTCCTGCCCACGGCATTCACGGCCCGGACCGGAACCGAAAAAAACTGGGAAAGAAAAACCTGTTCACCCCCCCGGAATTTAGGGATTCTGTGATAATTTTGTGATAATTCTGTGATGGCCTTGTCATCTGTTCCTCTTGTCCATCGCTCAGCGTACACCAGCAGGCGAAAGTGCCCGCATCTGACATCATCAGTGTCAGCCAGCATCAAGCCCTGCAATAGTCCACTCTTTGTTTCATTGAGCAGAATACGGGGGCTTGACAGCTGTTTTGTAACTCTCAAGTCTGCTCGCTGATACGTTTTGTCCTTTTGACGGAAAGACATTTATGGAGAACCCGGGGGAAGAAATTCGGGGGGTGATTTCGTTGCTTACTTCTACGTCTTCACCAGACCTACAGAGGAGAGCTGTAGAGCAATTCATGACTCCAGACGTCGCCTTTCGACATCCTGTTTGTGCAGTCGAGAGTGGGCCAAGCTCAAGGAAAACGGTGCTAGGAATATATCAGTGTGTACTCCCTCCCACATTGCCTCCGGCTTCCTTCTGACAACGCTTTACGAAAGGTGGTATCGAGTACTAAGTCCTCATATTGAAACCCGAGTAAATAGTGTTGGCAAGTGCTCTCTACCACGGCAACATACTTGAAGTTAATTTCTGTGTCATAGTCTGGGATCCGGAGCATAAATACATGTTTCTGGACATTCAACAGTGGTTCAAGCTATTTATTCTCCCTATCCAGCCTGCACCCGCACGGTGAGTGAGCTGCTTATGACACTGAATCTTTTAAATAAACGGATCAGGCTGTGCACGCGGTTGACACTACAAAGAGGAACAGACGGTTTGTACTACATCGCAATGCAAGAGGATTTTTATCATCCTGACGTCAGTACTTCTCAAGTCCAAGGAGATACCTGGATGCTGATTTATCTCAGGATTTCATGGCACTGCTACTTCCACCCCTCGTCCCCTTCATTCGGATGATCCTTCTTGTCGCAGGGCTCACCTCGTCGCTCTTTGCTAGTTTTTCCCACTTTTTCGGGTTCTGGCGGCCTGATGAGCCGAGCAACTCTCGTCCAGACGGTTCTAGGGAAGAAGACTTGTACAGTGATCATGATTAAGCTGTCGGTACCGGGTATCAAAGCTCTGACGCTTTGGACTTCACTTCGAGTTCTCATTGTGTTTAGGCGCATTCGTTTGAGCTCGTCTTCTCTCGGTCCATTCTTTAGCCTTCTGTCGTCGAAGCTCCTTTTTCGTCTCGTCTACTGCATTATTGGCTTTCATACCATCCTCCTCTGCTCCATTTTCTCCTATCTCATTACCCTCATCTTCATCTGATTCTGAGTCATAGTTAGCCAACATTCCCAGACTGTTTTTCCTCTGTTGCTCCTCTTTTGCCTCCCTCTCTGCACGTATATTGGCTTTCAAAATTAACCATGCATGACTCCATCTTCCTTTTAAGAATGCAAAACGTTTGTCTGCTCCGTGATTAGCAAGAATCCTCATCTCCAACTGAGAAGGGTTAGGCGATGAAAGTAGATGTATTGCTGTCCTCCGCATGAAATCCTTCTGTGTATCATCGGGCTGCGAAAGACTGAGCAACCACCGAGGGTGATGACATTATATCGTGATATCAGACTCACTTCTTCATCACTGTTGCCCCAATGTTCTCCATTAACACTATCCTGCAGCATCTCTTTCTCCTCTTCTGACCGTGCCTTGACTCGTTCCTCCTGGGCTTGCTCGACTAACCGTTGGCATTTTTCATTTCGAAAATCAGCCACCTCCTCTGGTGAGAAGAAGAACATCTCTTCTGTATCCGAAGGAAGGTCGGACCAGCCGGAAGGTGACTCGAGCAATGATTGATTTATTGGGTCTGTTGATGAATATTTGAAGTCCGGCAAAGTATCGAGAAGAAGACGAGCATCAAACCTGTTGGTTCATATATTAGTCCAAGGACATAATTAGAGAGACAAAAAGAAAAGCATTGACTTGTTGGTTGGTAGAAGCGATGAAAGCAGAAGCAGGAAGAATTAGCATTTCTTTCGCAATTTTTTCTGGCGTGACAAGAGCAGACTGCGCTGTTTGCTGGTTAACCTACCTATCTATCCAAATTCCCGAGGCTTCTCCGACAGATTTCGGGCTTTTGCTCGGGATTTGAGTACCTAGACTAATTGTATCCTCCTGATCGCCAAAGTCATTAGCTGGTTGACTACTTCCACCAGCCCATTGGATGAGCGCGCTCCCAATTTTTGGTGTTTGTCGCTGACGGTCGGGAGTGCCATGCTGATCAGATTCGACGTCCTGTGTGACTTCCAAAGATCTGGCGAGCTCTCGGGCCTGGAGTCCACGACGCACGTCAGCTTCGTGTGCTCGTATGAATAAGAGAGAATCCTGTGTTCGCTCTTCTAGGTTACGAGGATGATGACCACGGAAATCGTCAAGGTCGTTTCGACGATGTCTTTGCTTTGACTTGGTTGAATAACCATAATGACGTTTGCGTTTCTTGGTATCAGACATGACAGGGCAGGCAAGCGAAATTTAAGGCTTATGAATACTGTTACAAAATAGAAGCCTCTATGATAAACAGCTTCAAAGTAGGCCATTATTCAGCGTGATCAAGGGTTTCGTGTAGTCCCAAGCTATGATATGTCACCCGCTTTGACAAGAAAAGAAAAGATCTGCTCACGAAGCAGTGTCAGAAGCGAGATACATAATGGCATGAGGATACATATATCAATGTAAACCACCTGGGATTGATAGAGCTTGACTCTGATAGCGCCACATAGAAAGAAACTATTGCTCTTCTTTGCTTCCTGACAATGCCCTTCCTCGTATGAATCGTCTGTATGGGTCACATCAGCGCTGCTCGTTGCTCGTGTATGAAGGCTCGTCGCGAACCCACGGGAACACTACGGTGAAAGTCGCCATCACTCCTTGCTTGAATATGAGCGCGAAAGCGTACAAGCTCCTCTAATCTCACCATATGACCCCACATCCGATAGGACTGCTGGTACTTTCCTGCTCATGGTCATTCTTGAAGCTCCATGGGTCGACCCTGAGACTAGCTATTGTAAAGATTGTAGGACGGATGTATATGTAGATTCACTACAGACTGACAACATAGCTTTTTATTCCTACCGGTAGCGTACTATAAGGTTCGTCGTGCTAGTAGAGTAATGTGTGGAATGACTAATATCTGCTGGGCTCGTCCGTGTGTGATAAATTATTCCTACAGCTTTTGAGCTCAGTGGCATCTGGTGGGCCATCTTCTTGCTGCCCGCAGCAGAATGGGGGCTTTTGGGCGAGACTGAGGAACAAGTTCAAGTACTTGGCTGCATGGTTCTTGTTGTCCGATGGCAAGTCCCATCCAATTGACCGTGTATGTCCGTGACCAGGTTTCTACGGCGGTGCTCTTGGCCAGAACATCTCTCCATGTGCCAGCCTCTCATCGGAATCATAACACTCACATCCGGAATTCTTGGCTCGCTCCTCTGGCTACAGATTCAACGCATGTTCTCCCTGTCTAGTCTCACTATTCTGGCCATTCTTGTCTTCCTTGCGTCCCTCATCCCTTCGTACGGTTGCCTTGGCTTTCTCATTCAAAGTTTCTGGTTCCGACCTTGCTGTCATTTTTGGACTGATTTATGGTGCTTTCCAAGGATATGCGGGATCGTTATACGGCGAGCTGATTTTGAGGGGGAGGAGGCCAGATGGCATGCTTTGTTTTCGATCACGGACAAGAGCAGTTTGTCTCTCGGCCCATTGATGGTGGGCATTATTGCGTATTTGACAGGAGTGTCAGATATGCATTTTTATTTTTGGATGCAATGATTTGGATCGCTGTGCCTCTTCTTTGGATTGTGGATGCGGAGAAGGGCAGGATTGGTGCAGGGAGCTATGTAGAGGAGCTGATTTGACTTTGTGGAGGTATACTGGCAGCAATAGTATGTACACCAATGACGAACAGCTCTCGCAAGAGGTGACATTTACAATAGCGCTCATCCGCTGTGCAGTACCCCAGACCTTGTTCACTAATCTGGAATTACAATCTGGGAAGGTATGATAAGTAACTCAACTCAACAGGTTCAATTCCAATATCACAGTAGTCATAGATGAAGCATACACATACGGCTGCCGTTCTCAAGTACATCACCTACTCCGAGGACTATTTAAACTGCGCCCCTTCCAGAGTCCCGTAATGCAAACCTCAGAATTGACTCCCCTTATGCATTTCAACTAGTGCTGCTGTAACAGCGACTTCCAACGTTTCATTGGACCCTTCTTCGAAGCGCACGATAATCGCCACAACTGTAACGACAATAGCCTCTTCTTGATCTTTAGATCCTCCAGCCTTGGTATTTAACTTCTTCGCCTCGGCTATTGCGCAGCGGAAAATTTGTCCCGAAGATTCTCCAGGCTTAAACTGCTCCAAGGCCTATACACAGGATGAAAAAGTCATGAGATTGAAAAAGGCTGGACCTGCCTCCCCGAAAGAAGCTCCAGCTAACTGCTCTGCCGTCATTCCCTGAACGTTATTCTCCTCGTATGCCTGATTATGGTCGGCAGCTACGAGCTGGAAATTGGTTGGTGGCGCGTCTTGATCCTCCTGTACTACATCATGTCAAACCAAGATCGACATCAATTTAAGACACGAACCAACATCAGGCGTACTCGATCAGCTAATCTTTTTGAATCCTTTGACGGGAGGTAATCCTCCAAGGCCGAGAGAGCTGCTGTGAAGATAGATAAGAAGGATTCACGGTTAGCACAGTCTGCCGAAAACTCACATTGAGTCGCGTTGGCTTGGAAAGATTGGTGAGGTTAGCTCAAGAAGTCAATAGACATAGAGTGCTTCGTACAAATAACATTGGATGCTTGGTCTATGTATCCATGAAGTTTATCCTAGTCAATGCGTGAGCTTTGCGAGTGCATGATTCCGGTCGGATATACCATCATTTTGTTAGAAGTGAAGAAGTTTTCCAACTGATGTGTGTACTTGATGCATTGGCCCCTTATATCCAGAAAAGCCTGGTGGCTTGTTCCATTATAGTAATCATCATACCGTCATATGCAGATGTTTCTGAGTGCTATTTTCAACTCGATAAAATTTGGGGTGTAGAGCTCAACCTGATGTTCAGTATGCTTGCTAGTATCCAAGGATATGAATAGAAATTGCCTATGATCGACTAATGGATAGCTTCCGATAGGCAGGGTATAGAATGCCCCATGCATGAAAATTTCAGATTTGGGGGTCCTTAATGTCGCAATTTGGCAAGGCTCCTCTCTAAATGTTCTTTAGCCTTTCATGGATGAACAGATCATACTATACGTGGAACTTTTCCTGATGTTGTCTAATCTAAATATAGGCTTATACTCCTATATTAATAAACGAGACTATTGCTGTGATTTATTCTTTTCTATATTTGATCACCTTCCATGTTCATACAACATCTTTCATTTCTTTGACTTCTTATCAGTGATCTTTCATGCCAAGTAAGCTAAGGGATCTTGCTTCCTTTTTTAACACCTTACTGAAAATAACACTTAGAAACTTACTAGGATAGAATTGAACCAAGAGTCTCTTGGGCTATCATTAGATTGTAGTTAAGTGGATGAGAGGTATTGTTAAAGTTGCCTCTTGAAAGGCTGAAGGCTGATATTATACATACTATTGCTGCCAATAGAGATGTATAGTGTCATAAATTGACTGGACCCTATTAAAGAAGTATATGACTTATACTTGGAAGAGGAGAACACCCTCAGAATTGTAGAAGTATTGAATGATGACTTGGACTTTGACTCAGGCCTTAAGGCTGACTTGTACCTTGAGTTGTAGATCAGTTTCTTGATGGAATGATGGACCACATAGATAAGATATGATGGGATCAGTAGACAAGTCATAGAGTACCCACAAGAAGTACTTAGTCAGAACAACACACAGACCAAGTGCAATCTGTATAAGTAGTAGACATGAATCAAGCAGGAACTCTATCAAGTTCTCTTAGTACCACCACCTTGAGTTGGGTTTGAGTACAGCACCTTGCTAACCTCATCCTTACATACAGTAAGAGACAAAACCAATGAAATGCAAATATCTCTTGAACTAATATAGGTATTTGTTAGAGCAAAGTTGTGAAGAACTCAGGTCACTTCAAGTGTTATGAATACACTTGACCCCATCAAGGAGCTCTATAGCTTGTACTCAGAAGAAGAAACTGTTGGAATAGCAAACTCGTGTCGTGTCTAAGACTTAGGTTTTGTTTCAGTCCCATCATTTATATTTGTTCTAAGATATCTCATATGGACATTTCTCTACTAGCCAAGATGTATATATTGTCTAGTAGTACTACGTAGCTTCAGTTCTCGCATCGATTCCAAGGCTGAAGTGATTTCTTACAGAAACCTCCCCACAAATTATAGAAGTAGACAACAATTGTTATGAACATAGACAATATGGAGTGGGACTACAACTCCTATCAAGAGTGGAAAGACAACTTGTACTAGGAATGGAAGGAGGAGGAATGGAAAGAGGAGGAATGGTTGTCCAAAAGTGCAGAAGAATGGAAAGAAGCACCAGAATGGAAGTGAGCACCAGAATGGGATAATAGATTTACCTCAGACAATTAAATGGACAGACTTTGGAGAATCCTAGGACAAACTTAGGAGAATCCTAGAAAGGACTAATTGGAGAAACCTTGGACTCCATAATAATAGACAATGACTCGTACTCTGACTCAGACTAGTAACATTGTTACAAGTAGAATCTTATTAGATAGTAACCTGTAACAATTCAAAGTAGAATAAATACATCTAGAAAGAGAGAGAAATGACAAGTTCTCTCTTTCTGAAGTTCTTCTGGAAAACTCCTCTAGAACTCTATATTCTCTTGTCTTTGGACAGATAAAGAATATAACCTAAAACTCACTATCTTTACCATTTGATATAACTCTACTGAAAACCTTAACCAGACTCTTGTAAAAGCAAGAGGCATAGAGATATCAAGTGTTGACATAAGCTGCTATTTCAACTGAGTTCAACTAGTGGTTTAGAGTCTTAACACTTAGTGTTAGGTGACCTGGCTGGTGGGCAGCCAACAGGTGCCCAGAAGGGACTTAGAGAGCAAGACTAAGGAAGGGGGGATTTGCCACTCATGAACCATCATTGACTCATACTAGTTACTGTAGTCACAAGTTCATGTAACAGATTAGCCATATATCATGAATTGCCTTTTCTTAAGTCTATTTACTATTATTTCTTTTCTTTTTCTTTTCTTTCCTATTCTTAGTGTGGAAAAGCATATCACACCATGTGACAGGGGAGTGACTAAGTCACATAAAAGGTCATATCACATATGACTTTGGTTGGGAGCGTAGGATAAGAGATGCATAAACCAGTAGAAATATGTATAATATCGCAATGGACTGGTACAATAGAACCATTTCCATTATTTTCTTGACTCCTCCATTCCACACACACCTCCATCATTCTATCCAGCTTGCTATTGCCAAAGAATAATGCTGAAGAATGTAGAGAAGACTTATATAGATACTTATTCCAGCAATCTCCCTCAGCTGTCTACTCAACCCCAAGATATCTGAGATGAGACAACATTTTCTTACATCACAATTATACTTACTATAAATTGTAGAGATTAACTAAATAATAGGTAGCTGTCTACTTGACCCTGAGATGTCTGAGAGATTAACTAAATAATATATAAGTAGATAGACCAAATGAAGTAAGGACTCTAACAAGTTCTCTTTGTCAACTACAACTTAGAGTGTGCCACTTGAGTAGCTCAACTTAGGTGTTGTTATACCATAAATACAAGAGAAAAGAAGAAAGAACAACAGTTTTTTCTGTTCTCTTTGTTTTTCCCTTAATTCTACTGTTTCCTAAGTGGACATTCCAGAGCAAGGTCATATCTTGACCAAAGGCTTAGGCAAGTAGACTAGCCAGGCTTGTGAGTTAACTTGCTAGAACCAAACAATGTCTTGTTGTGCTTCTTATATAACTTTCCTGAAATCCTTAATTGGAGCCTCTTGTAGGAGGTGAGGGGAGAATACAAGATTGCCTTGAGTTCCTATTAAAGTTAGATCTATGTTATAAAACAGCCAACACAGCTAAGTTATTTCAGTTTTCTTTTCTTTTTTTTTTTCTTTTTCTTTAGTTCACAGAAGCATGGGAAAGGATGTCACAGGTTAGATAAGGAGTCATAGTCATGGTCACATCGCATGTGATGTCACACATGATGTCACAAGTCACAGGGTCACATGGTAGTGCAGAAAAC
>Ga0153987_1000173_pt1 | contig 23258 bp, 27 predicted proteins | sample TSNC071MetaG_FD_102279 | JGI IMG/M metagenome (GOLD analysis project Ga0153987, IMG submission 102279) | Attine ant fungus gardens microbial communities from North Carolina, USA - TSNC071 MetaG | ecosystem: Host-associated > Fungi > Mycelium > Unclassified | place: USA: North Carolina, William B...
ATATTGAGGGAGATCGATCTGATTAAAGCCTGCGAACAGTCACAATCAACGATTGGAGGTCAGGTGCCAAGGTGCTTACAGGTATGGGCTTGAGGCAGCCTATCAGGCTCTCCGTACGCACGATGGATAGAAAATCGTTGGACTCCTTGAACACCTTGCAAGTCAACGAAACCACTGAGAGGCACCCGTGACGTCCCAGTAGCAAAGCTCAATACTTTCGCTCTTTCCTCCCGATTGAATGATTTCAAAGCCCTCCACCACCACACAATGTTAGGATCAGAGCTAGCATAACCATTATATTCTGTTGCTGCTCTCCATTCATCCACGTCAATGTCAGGTGTCCCTGAGATGAGTAGCTCGAGTTCTTGCTCGTTGAACTAAAGATATATGAGTAAATGACAGGGACCGGCAAAAAGGACGCACGATAGTGATGAGATCCTTTGGTATGATATCGGAGAAACCACTTAGCAAGTTCTCAATCTGATCTTTAATCGAGGAATAGAGCCGGTATTGAGCCGAGAGTTGAACAAACTCGCGTTTATTCTCCTGTGTAACTGGTAGGCTCTCGCCATTTTCTTTCAGCGGGACAATTCGGTTGATGCCAAACTAAAAGAATAATGAATACGATCAACAGGTCATAAAGAGATTTCGATACCTCGTCAGCTTCGACACTGAAGGTAAGTTCGAGTACTGTTGGGTCGTTCTCCAGAATCCAGCAGAGGGAGTTAAAATATTCTGGATCAACCCATTCGACATCCCTGTAATCGACAGGTTTACCGAGAATTTGACGATACAGACTTTTCGCGAAGTAGGCATCCAGGAGGCGGCCATCATAAATAGCCTTACCAATGACTCGTCCAACAAACTTGAAGAAGGACAGATGCTCTGGATTGACCCATGAGTTCTTATTGGGTTGGTACGTGAGCTTATCAGCGGCGCAGGGTTGGAACAACGCATTATTGGGATCAAACATTTGCCTGGCGAGGATTTGGAACCACTCTCGAGTGACACCACCTGCATCAACTCCTTCCTCGTCGTAGAAGCGTACACTGAGCTTTCCGTACTTAATCTGATCTCCGGTTTTGCGTTGCAGGTACTGGAAGCTATCCTCAAAAACTCGTGCTCTGCGGACGTTCAATTGCAGTGTGCCATAATGCTCACGACCTGCAGGACGACGATGAAGTTGTTGGTTAAAGTAATTACGTTTATTGTCAAAATCAAGCACACGTGGATTGTTGACAAGGAGTGCGAATGAGCCGCTCATCAAGGATGGGTTATTGCGAACCATGGCATTCAAAGCTTTCCGGTGGGCGTCTGTGAACGTGATAAAGATATCTTCCATTGTTTCGCGGGAAGTAGTGGGTGTACGGGGGGAGAGGGATCCGCGAAGTGCCCGGGGGATGGCGGTCGAAGGCCTGGGACTGGCATATTTGCAAACAACCATCAAAGCTTCAATCAGAGGCAAAAGGACAGTAACAATGTGCTCGGTCTGCGGTTTTTCTTCAATGATCGACAAGCAATCTCCAAGCCGCCGCCATAAAGGCGTAAAGTAGAAGGACTCATAAATAGCCTGGACTTTCTCTTTCGTGGTACTGAGAGATGGTAATTTGGAGCTATACATGTAGTCAATGGTCTTGAGCACCCGAAGAAGTTTAGCTTGTAATGAAGAGGCAGGAGAAAATTTTGCAGCGACACCATTAAGTTCTTCTTCAGACCCCCCTTGCAAGCTGACTACTAGTTCATTCAACTCAGCATGAAGTGCACGTCCTGATTCTTCTGCTTTGGAACGAAGTTCCTGAGCGATCACCTCGCGTGCATCAGGGACAAACGACAAATTTTGGATGAGAGCAAGACTTTGCTGGAATGTGCGTCCGGAGCATTCGCCGATGGTCAAGATGTTAACGATAAGCCTCAGAACGGTATGAGGTATTTGGGGAGGGTTTACGAGGAGCGTCTTTTCTTCGAATGCTTCGGGCGAAGCCCTGGTGTCTTTATTTGGTGAAGCGGTGGCTTGGTTGGGGGCTGCATCTAAAAGAGGAATAACTCAAATGTTGATCAATCTCAGTATTTTTTTTCAAACTAACCTGGTTGAGAATTTGAGTCGACTTGACTTTCGACTAGTGAAGTGGCAACAGGAAGCGCCATCTGGGGAACGACAGATGGTGACGCTCCCGGCTCCTTGGTTTTTAGATTTGTCAATGGTTTCGTAACAGTTGCTAGCAACGTCACAAGCGATTCCATTATTACAGGTGTCCTGATTAACGTCTGTCGGTCGAGGAGACCTAAAAGAAGGACAATAGGGTAATGGGTCTGTGGTACTTGTTTTTCCTTTCCCTTCCCCTTTTTTCCCGTGGATCTGCGTAAACCAGCTGGTAACTCATGTTCTGCGAGGAAAAAAAGAGATGCTGATTCATTCGAGCTAACGATAAAGGTCAGGCCCTCAAGGCAGCGCTGCACAACCAGATCAGGTACAGCTTCAATGCGAGCACTTGGAGACGGTAGGGCTGTGAGATACTCGGAGGTTGCCTTCTGTTTTCCAGCAGATTTGGATGCTGGAGCTTTCAAGGTATTGTGCACAGTAAGCTGTGAGAAGCTCTTGTCGACCGCAGCTAGGTCAGCTGGGCCATCCTGCAAGATTCCCAAAAGAATATTGAAAAGATCTGCTCGTGTTCTTGCATTCTCACATAAATTGACGAGGACTTTGAATAATAGTGTCTTCTTGGACACTTGAGGGAAAAAGAGCAGACGGACAAGGGCAGCAATTCCTGGCTTCTCGAGTAATTGAATAGCGTCGTGATCTGCGAGCTTGCGGGATGTCATTGCATGAGCAGCAGAATTGCGGGCTGTCCCACGGTGATGAGGCTGCCTTTGTCTATGCGTGAAGTTACTTTCAGTGAGGATATGAGGAGGTAGTGACTGGAGAAAGCTTCCATCCTGTTCCATCAAAACAGTTTGCCGCAAAGTTGGATCTAGACTGGCAAAGAAACTTGCAGGGTCCATTTCAATTGCCTGACCGGGCTGTATTGCGGCACTTTCCTCAGCCCGTTGTCGTGACCGGTCCATAGCTTCTTGCTGTATTAATTCTGCTCGGAGTTCGGGCGGAAGAGCGTCAAGGAATTCAGTGCTGATCTGAGAGTCTACAGGACGCTCAACTCTGGCTGCACGCTGGTCTCGAACATGTTGATTAAGAACTTCCTCTCGCATATCATCGGGAAGAGCTTCAAGAAAAGTCGGGTCAATGCCTGTATCAGTAATATCGATGGGACTTCCATGAATCATGACAGTAACACGCTGGGAAGGTTGACTGGAAGATACGGCCTCAGCACTAGCCTCTTGTGCGGTTGCCGCTTCGTGTGCCTCCACTACACTAGCATCAATCATTGGTGCGTCCTGATCGTCGACAATCTCCATAGCCTGTTCATCTGTAAATGTTGGTTCGAGCGGCCTTTCATAGGTGGTGTCAGCCTGTCCTGCTTGTAGTTCAGTCGATGTGTCCGAAGTGATAAAGGCATTTTCAGCAACTGTTGAATGCTCTTCATCTTGCCCCTTGATTTCTGCTCTATAATGTGAATTTGCTTCTCCCTCCCTTTCATTAGCGATTTTCTCTTCTGCCTCAATCTTGGTTTTTTCCCTGGCTTCGATAGCCGCTGGGAGCAATTTGAGTATCACGTGATTGGCAAGCCTCCCAGTCCTTTCTGTAACAAAGTTCCTGTTGAGAATCTTGGCCTCTTCGGACCAGCGCTGCATGGTCACAAGAGGTTCAAATTCACAACCTTGCCTGGGTGTCGGTGTCCGAGGGCCCCTCTCCACGCGGATGGCAGCAGAGATGATAGGTTGACCATGGCGGCGGCGATCAGCATTCGTGTTGCTCATATCGAGCTGGAATGCATGAGCACGTGCTCCAGTGGCTGCGAGAATTTGTTGGAAGAAATGTGTTGATCCACGGCCCATGATCTCGTCTAAGCTTTGGAATAAGTCTGGTCCAATGGCTATATTTCGGTGAGCGTGCCGGGTACTGCGACGGGGATTGGTCGTCAAGCGAGTTGCATTATTTGTTGTATCGAGCAGCAACGGGTGTGTTGTGGTATCCAAGGCAGGAGCGGGGACGTCACGAGCGCGACCAAGAACCAGCTCTTCATTACCTATAGTGCTCTTGGTAAGAGGAAGTACAGGGATTGCCGCTGATCCTCACCTGAACGACTGCGACGCGAAAGGAACACAGCAGGTGGTTCACGACCGGGGGTGATATTAATTACGGAAGCCAATGGATTTCCAGTCTCAGCGCCGAAGAGTCCTCCAAATCGAAGGCCCTCATCATCTGAACCCACGTCTGGATCCTCTTCATGATGAATAATTTGGATCGGAACTGAGTTACAGACAGATTGTAGATCAGAACACCAATAATTTATTAAATTTTTTTTACCTCTATGGTCATCATCATCGTCTATGTCTTCCCCTGCAGGTCCCAGTCCATCGCCCGGGGGAGGGACATCCTGAGCAAATCAAATTTTAGGAACAAAGACAAAGACTGATGTACTAACCTCCCATAGCAAATTGCTATCTTCATCCATTTCATCTTCTGCATCCTCGTCTGCAACATCCTCTTCGTCTTCCTCCTCGTCTTCATCAGTGTTTTCCACCAAATCGTGTTCTTGCTCATGGTGTCCATCCGCTTCGCGCCAGTGATCCTCCGTTCCTTCGTCTTCCTCAAGCTCATCTTCCTCATCTTCCTCCGTGGCATCTGAGGTGTTCTCACTTGCTGTGCCGTCGTAATCCATCTCAACATCACCCTCATTTTCTTCGTCTTCATCCAATTCATCACTACCAGAATACTGTCCGTCATCCATCTCCTGTGGAACAATGAGCCAGCTACACAATCAAAGATGAAGCATTGCTTACTCCTCCATACATGCCTAATGCAGAATTACGATATAAATCGGGAGTCTCTTCACGAGTCTCATCTTCAGACATGTTGCTATCAGCATCTTCTTCTGAAGACAGTGATGATTCACTTTCATCTCTCTTAGCTTCTGTCTCTTTGAGCTTGCTTCCACGACTCATTTTGATCGCAATCTTGGTACTGTGGTGAAGCAGTAAGCACAAATTCTTGAATATCTTTTGAAACGTACAGATATTGTAAAGGTCGCAGTATGAAGTCTATAAGAGTGCGAACATGGGGATAGTTGAGGTCAACTTCGGATAAGGCGTTGGTCAAAGTGAAGACAAAGTTTTTCTCGAGCATAATCTTCGCAATATGGGTAGGAATTTCATCCTGTGGCTTGCGTCCGGAAGTGTTCGTGTTATTGAAGCGGACAGTCAGCAAGCGGTGACAGAGGTCAGCATATGCAAGAAGTTTTCCATATCTGACTTGAAGATTTTCCATTGATGAAATGTCCTTGAGGCTGCGACTGAGAGTTTCAAGGACAAACTTGCGCACTGTGACTAGATCCGATGAAATGTCTTTGGATTCGTGAAGTGACACTGAGGTATCAACACATATGGAGACAATTATCAGCATAGCCCAATTGCAAAGCGAGAGGTATCGGCGATTCGAGTCAGCAGGGGACGGGTTGATAGTGCCAGGATTGATGATATCATTGAACAGAAACTGCAGCGTCACGGACCTGAATTTGCTCGATGGTTCTTTGGCCGGCGTTTGACTTTTTTTCTTGGGACTGAAAGATAAAAAGGCGATCTTGCAAGTATCGTAGGAAAAAAGAAGCTCTATCAGACATTGCATGAGAAAACATGCATATTGATGTGGATCATGAGTGTGATTGGTTGTACTTGATGTATTTTCCTTTTGTGAGGATATTTGAGGAATTATCGAAGTGCTTGGAAGTGAACTACCTGCCTTAGAGGATGTTGATGTTTCGTGGATGTTTTTGACCGTTGTCATAAGCTCAGAAAGTAATAGATGAATGACAGGTTCGGCACACTGTTCATTGACCAAAGGATCTGAGGCCAGAATTTCGATTTTCATGTCCACATCAGCATGAGCACCTTCTGCTTTCTTTTCCTCCCAAGCACAATTGTCTTTCGCAACCCCGATTTTACGCTTCTCTGGATTTCCCGCCTGAAGTGTAATTTGAGGATTGAATCTATAAGGTTGATTCAAGCGGCAGAGAGAATTTACGACATTGAGGAAGACGTCGGTATCCCGAAGTGCTATGGCGTTGCAATTTCGTACATACGTAGACACGTCAATGTTGTTGTTTCTTGGATTCTGGAAGTATTTCCGAATTGACTCAGACATGAGACTATGAATGATGGACTGGTCTTCAACGATGTGGCGCAGGATGATGATAACATAAGATGATCCGCCAGTAACTTCTGAGGCCGCGAAACGCTGGAAAACATGGGACAGACCATTGCTGTCCAGGAACTGTTTCACGTATTTCCTTTCCTTGGTGAAATAGACTAGGAGACGAAGAACAGAGAGGAGTTCATCAGATGCCAGATGACAATCAGCAATCAGACGAAGACAGATTTCGAAAATAATATTCTTCGCATCAATCCTATGGATACCAGTTGAAAGCGGTTCCTGATTAATGGGTTCATCTTCCTTCGGAAGAATGATAGTGCGAGGCTCATCAGCTGATATCAATAATGCCTCTGTAACGAGAAGGTGGCTGGCGAGCCACTTGGGTAAATTCCCTGGGTCGACACCAGATAGTAATAGTGCCAAGAGACTATCCAATAAATCCTGTCGGAGGTCATTGTCCAAACATACGGAAGTTTCGCCCAAAACCAGAGCTAAAAGGCGGCAACGATTGGCAAGTGGTTGCTCATCGTATGCATAGGGTGAGAAAGATTTGACATCATCAACAAGACTTTGAACAGCTTGAGCCTGCTGCGGGCTATTTCGCAAGAATGCTGATTGGACCTCAAACAAGAGAGATTGGTGTTCGTCTACTAGGAGTAGGATTTGACGGCTAACCAAGTCACGGAGAGGTTTCCGGACTTGATCCAATGCTCTTTTCCACTCTTCAACAGTCTTGATCTCTTCAGGCTGGTCACCAGCTACACCAGCCTCAGTAGCTGCAGTTATCGACGTTTCTCCTATATCCTGCTCTAAGCTATCCCCTGCCACCTCTATACCCTCATCGGTGGGTTGCGAGGTGACCGGAGTCGGTGTGAACTCCGGCTCAGAGATGAAAACAAAAGGGTAGGACAATAGGAACTCCGTAGCGGCTGTGACATTGTTTCGGGTCTGAATGAGAGCACGTTCGGCTGCGTGTCGAGGGAAACCCATATCAATTAATACCTGCACACGGTTTTCGTCTGGTCCAGTGGTTCGCGAAAAATTCGGGACAGCAGCTTCAGTTGTTGTTTCAAGTTTCGATTGCTCGTTTTCAGCATTCATGAGTTCAAGCACTAATCGAACAATCAATTTGCTTACACCGAGAGGAGCTCGGAGCAGCCACGGTGCCTTCCAAAGCGAACATAAGAGAGGTGCGACTTTAAGACGAAGTCGAACGAGGAAATTATTTGGATCAAAGAAATCGGGGTCCGTTTCTTTTTTGTCACGAGTGACGAGGAGGAGGGTTTGGGGTGATTCAAAAAGAGATTTTGCAGAAACAAGATGCTGAAGAAGATGAAGGGCAACCTTCAAACTACTGTATGCGTGTGACAAAGTTTGATTCAATACTCCGGACCGGGCTTCCTCAGGTATACCTATGACTTCTTCTATACTCTTGGCAAGGGTAGTGCAAACCTTCAAAATCTCATCAAATCCCCCTACTTGATAAAGGGCTCTGATCACCACAGTATGCAAAGTACTCGTAGGTGAACGCTCTAAGAACGAAGGTGAACACTCATGACAAGCACTGTAAGGCAGCCTTACCATCAACAAAGAGGAGGCTGTACAATCCAAAGACAACACGATAGTATGTATAAAAGGAAGGTGTGTCGTCTAAAAGGAAGAAAAGGTAAGAATATGAGTGAGACGGGGGATAATTACCAACCAAATTGAGGTGTTTGAAGATAGCCTGAGAGAATCTTGGCAATTACTTTGGCTGAGTCCTGTATCTGCTTTTTTTGAGGCGCCTCTGGGCTTCGACGGGCATGAAACATTTTGATGATTGCTAAAGCATTGATGTTTCAGCAATCATATAAGAGGTGACGGCCAACGAACCTTGAAAAAAAGGTGCCAACGTGTTCGGTATTCCCTGTATAAGATACTTTAGAACGACGACATTGCGAGATAGCGCTGTTTTGTCGTGTACTGGCATCGTTCTTTTGGACCCGTTGGATGTAACGTCTCCCGAGGATCGACTTCCATTGACTGTCCCGCCTACAGTATTGAGAGAGTTGGTAGCTTCACCGAGGTTCACGGTTGACATCTCTGATGTTGCGTCAAATGTCTCGATAGGACTTGAGGGTAGGATATTTTTGGTTGATAGGGCAGAATCTAACACCATGTTTTCCCAAATGGCAGCACGGTGTAAGGCACCAAGTTCGGGGATAGTTTGGCCACCGCAAGAGTTCATAAGGGTGTGAAGAAGAGGGATTACACCTCGCCCATGAGAATATCCAACGGTGCCAAAAACATCAGAGAGGAGGGAAACTCGGATATGCAAGGTGACAAGAGCACGAAACTGGGTATTGCAGTTTCCTTGACTGGCAGCTAGGGGAATGACTCAATAAAAAATGGATTCGCAATACGAAAAACATACAGTCGAATTCAATTAGTGGCATCAACTTTGATGAAGCCTGGGAAGAGGTCCAGAAAGCTTTTGTCTCTTGTAATGAACAACGCGTAATCTCAGCAAGATAGACCAGGGTTTCATTTGCTGCATAGTCTACCAACGTGCGCATGACCTGAACGAGGGAATCTGATGCGACACTATTCGAAAAGTCGTAGGGCAGACAAGGCAGAGCTGTTAATCGACCGATGGCATTGAGACCATCGGAGAGTGCGATGAAATCATGACAGTGAGGGGCATGTTGGAAGAAACCTTCAAGGAACTGGCGAAATGATGAGAATAACAACTTGAATTCTGAGCCATGAATCATACCCGGCATAGAACATCAATGAAGGAAACAACAATGTTGTCGTGGGACGCTTCATCATGTTTGTTCAGTATATCACCTACAGAAATGTCAACTGTATCAGCCTCGAGATTTTCTGACTGCACTGGCTCCACATCATCCATTTTCATATCAGCATCAACACTAGTGACACTCGCCCCCGGTGTTAACTGATACCAAGAGAGGAGATCATCAGGTACTTGATGGCTTCGACCCATCTCCTCAATTGCGCTCAAGGTCGATTTCAAAGAATTGAAGACGGCTGCCTTAAGAAGAGGATGGTGCCGTACAAGCTCATCGATGGCGGTCCCGATGATGACAGCATTTTCCTTATCAATCAAGATTCTCAAGTGACGTTGAGAAGTGAAGATGGTGAAGAGGGCAGGGATGATACTTGGCCGACTGCTCAGCTGAACCTGCCCAGCCTGATTTAAGCATAAAGCACCAAGAGCATTCGGAATAGCCTGAATAACCTAAAGAATTGGACTGAGTAACAAACAAATAAAAATGACTAAGCAAGATAAACCTCAATTGAAGGGTCGATGCCAGCTTCGATGGCTGTATAGAATGCTTCTGGAAGGCCAACCTCCTGTATAATGCCGAGTGATGTAGGTTCATTATGTACGAAGGTAGCCATGATATTAATAGCTAGATGAGTTTTAGCCGTGATCGAAAACTGCCAGGGTAAGGGTCATACCTAACGGTAGAACCATGGGACCGAAAAGACCTCGGTTATCAATGACCTTCTTGATAGACTTTACCAAAGACGTATCAATGAGTCCACGAAGCCCTTCAGACGTCCCAGAAGATTGCATCATGCGGTGCATAGTCCGCAGAAGTGACTTGAGAACGGAAGCTCGAGAGAAAGGAAGGTTACCTGTAGATAGTGATCAGGAAAAATTCCCTGAAATGTCGGCTAGAACGCACTACTATTGTAACTAGTGGCCTGATCTTCGCCATAATCTTGTATATCGCGATTGACCTCGAACTGAAATTATAATTAGTGACTATACAAAAATTAGTATCTAGTCAAAGCTTGCCTCGATACGCTCGACGAGAACATTGACACCCTGAGCAGCACAGAACAACGTAAACCCAGTCTGAAGAGAATAGAGCACGCTGTCAATGAGCTGCAAAGTTTTTGATATGATTCCGACACGATTTGCGAGCCTGTTCTCGACTAATTGGATAAGAAGGGGAATCAAACCAGCGCCAACAATCATATTGACTCCCGAGGTATGAGTCGCAATCAAGTTCATAAACTGCAGAAGGGCCTCGACGAAGGACTGTGGAAGACTTGAAGATGGATTTGCGACATCACTGACAGTCCTACGGAACAATGCCATCAAGATGCCATGATTAACACCAGCGTTCACGGCAGTCAAAACTTCTTGACACCTATTTCGATATCGAGTGAATGCATCCAAAACAGCAATTGCAGCAGTTTGAATAGGAACGGAAACATCGTACTCGACATGTAAGAGTTCTGCCACACTGGATATGAGATCTGGTTCATAAAGGAAGAAAGAGGAGGTCGTCTGAGATTCCGAATGGGTAAGTGCATAGATGGCGATAGAGATCAGCCTTGCAATGACAAGCTTCTCCCGTTCAATTTCGTTGCCCTTGTGGAGAACATGACTAATGCGGATTCGATTCAATAACTCAAATTTTTCCTCTTCGGGGACTCCGTATGAGTAGATGGTATCTGTTAGTATCTCCATTGGTGATTGAGCCTGTATGGCGATCTCCGAGATGGAGACATTGATAGGACCATGTGAAGGGTTTTTGGGCTTCAGAGCTGTGATCAACGGCTCATCGTTTGCCTCTTTCTCTTTTTCTATCCCAGCTGCTGCATCCAACTTATAGAAGCTGAAGGATACATCCCGCGCATCGGACGGCAGACTCTCAACCTCTGTCTTGCGATTGCTACTCACAAGATCAACCAGTCTGACACCACGCTCGCGGATGTGTGGCCATTTCTTCGCAAGTACCATTAAACGTGGTGTTGCAAGGTTAAGCACATGTGTCACAGAAGATTGAGAGGTGTATTGCTGAGCAGGTCGAAGGAGAACGTTGAGAGACAGTAAGACAATGTCAAGATCTGAGCACAGAAGTAGACTGTTAAGTCGCTATAATATTCATATTAGAGAATTTGATGATAAAACGTGAAGTGTGGATAGTACATCATAGGAGCTGAAAGTCTTGCGATTGGTAGAGTTTTCGAGCAGTAGGCGCTGGAATCGCAAGATTGCAGATACCAGTGACTTTGTTTCGGCCGGAAAAGTAATAGTTTGCACTCTTTCTAGCTCATACTGGGTGATGATACCCTCGAGGATGGAATCAAATTTGTTGAGGACATTGCTCCACGCATTCAGGTCGGAGCGTGGCCACTGCCATGACTCAACTGACCTGAGGACGGAAATCAAGTGATCGGTCGTTGTATTCAATATTTTGGTCATAAGATCCAGGACTGCTGGATGCTACACCACGATGGGAAAATCAGCGGACCCGACACAGCAAGTTGCGGTGGAAATCAGATACATACCGTCCAGACTTTCTTGGATTTGGTAGGGATCTTCATTTTCCAAAACCGATAGAGAGTCTTGAGAGTAGTTCAAGAAATCCCCTGGTATATGGAAGGGATGAGGGTAGCAGAAGATAGCGGTGGAAGACGAAAAGGTATTCCAGAGAAATCGAACTGATATCCAGACGTCACACGTTGGTCACGCAAATTCTGTTGAGCATGTCCGTGACACGTGGAGTCATCATCTCTCCAGATGGTAAAACGCAAGGCAGGCACTCAGAGTGAAGACGAAACTCAATTCTCCGACACAAGCAGACAGCGCAAATCGGAACTTCCTGCAAAGAAGACTGCAACGGTAGGCTAACGGGCATAGGCATAGATAGCATACTTACGGATGCTGTATGAACAGAAAAAGCACAAAACCGACACACCCATTGCGGCAAGCTCTCCTCAGAAACATGAATCGAATGTATGTAAGCTACCCCATCTTATTCACTCGAATCTAAGATACACAGACATCAAACTCCGAGACTAACGATAAGTATATTGATCTTGGAAAGAAAAAACGTGCAACTGTCCGTTGCTTCAAGGATGTACCCTTGCTTGACATCCGGGAGTTTTATGGGGTCGGCTCAGAACAGAAGCCAGGAAAAAAAGGAATTTCTCTCAATTTTGAGCAGGTCTGTAGGTTCCAATAATTTGGCATTACATACTCAGTGAAGCTTTAGTGGCAGACTCTGAAAGCGAATAGCGACGCTATTGACAAGTTGTTTTCTCATCTACTCACAGACACGAAATAAGTCTCTTTTGAAACCGTTTATAATGTGTTGTTCGCGACGTGCCATGGCTGTAACATCCCTTTGGCTCACTAAAAAGGTTTTCTGGGCAAGATCGACTTGTCGTTATGTGACCAATAGGCCTGCTGCAGCATCATGTGCTCCAGCTAAACCTCGAATCTGTAATCCTCTAAACCAAGCTCTGGCCTTTACATCGAAAGCTTGGAGATCAAGAAATGTTTCTAGAAGAAGAAATTTTATGTAGAAAAAATTGTATCTCCTATATTCTATTTAGTACATGATAACACAAAAGAAAGGAACGTACCACCAAGCCTTGAAGTAATCTTGGAAAAGTGAGACAGACAAGAGTCCTCTAGTTCGAATGTTATTAATGATGTTTTTGCGTTCATCTTCCCAGATCGCGAGAGCACAGTACTTCGCTGTGATAAGAAATATTCGGATCTGAAGGTCATGACTGAGCAACGCCTTCAACCATCATTACAAACTTACATTAGAGTGAGTGGTAGCTAATGCTTTGTCAAGACTCCTGTCATGAAATGTATAGATAGGAATAATTGAGTACTGATAGACGGATGCATACCTTGTAAGATCGTTTAGTTTGAGAACCATCAGTACTCTACGTGGCACTCGACGCAAAACGTCAAGAATTGACAGAACAAGTCTGTCTTGCGCGAGAACGGACGTTCGAATGGTCTCCATTTCCTCCTCGGACTGAGGCATCATATGGATCAAACCAGAGGCCTTCTTGAACTTTGCATCTCCAAGATCATCCCAAGAACCTTTCATAGCTACCCTTCCCGTGATAGCCACTTCAAATACAGGATACTAGAAACCAGAATGTCAGGACATATCGGCATCATAAAGATATGCAAGTCACAAGATCAGGTCCTATATTGCCCACTAACTCAGCGTACTTTCGGCGATCAGTTTGCACAGAGGAGGGAGAATCATCAACCAAGGACAACCAGAATCTTCCATAATTCACCCTCAATTGATCATCGAGGTCAAAATATAGACCATGGTCCAGTAAAACAATTTCAAAATGGTACGGGGACAACGATTGAGGAGGAGCAGGCCGTATCAAAATATTACCAGGGTGAGGATCCTGTTGAACGATCAAACAATTTATAAAGCGTCAAGGGACTATCACTGACTTACAGCGTGAAACCATCCATTAACAAACACCATCTGGCTGAAAATGCGAGATAACTCAAGGGCTACCTTATTACGATCGATGTTGTTCTCAGCAAGATACCGCAGGTCATCGACACGTCCACCTTTGATGAACTCCATTATGAGAACTCGTTTAGTGGCGGCAATAATTTCTGGTATGTGCAATGATGTTCGCATTCCTTGAAAATCCCGTATGACTCGAGCTGCATTGGAGGCTTCATGAATAAAATTCATTTCATTGGGAAGATGTTGTCTCATCTCGTCCTGCATAGACAGTGAGGCTTTTCCTGAAAGCATAGTAAAAAAGAACGCACAGCTAGCCAAGTAAGCTCAAACTCCGGGAACCAGTACTTGATCCAACCTATATACGTCAGCTTTGATTGGAATCAGATTAACTATTACACACCCAATGTAATCTCAACCATCTTCATATCAATGTCACAGAACTCTGCAAGATGTGGATGTTGTAACTGCGATTATAGGAAAGAAAAATTCGGACTTTGACCAAGGCAACAGCATAGTAGGCCCCTTACCTTCACAGCAACATATCTTCCACTCAACTTGTGCTTAGCGACATGTACCTGTGCCAGGCTTGCAACACCAATGGGATTTGGATCAAACTCGTCGAACAACTCTTCGATGCTTACACCCATGTCATCTTGGAAAAGCCTCTGGACATCCTCATATGCCGTTGGCTCGCACTGATCTTGTAAAGGCCTCATTGTGCTGGTCCATTCCCTCGGAAGTACGATGAGCGAGGACATGTGCTGCCCAAGTTTTATGAATATCCCTGTGAGCGACGTATTGGTACGAGTCTGGAGAGGAGAGCGAAAATTACGCGTACCTCCATTAGTTAGGAGTGCCTTTAAAACCCGTTTCGCACTTCGTCTTTGACAGAGTGATATAGCCTCTGAGCGTTGATTCTCGTTCTCGTAGTTCCGAGCAAACGTGAATTTATAATCAACCACACCAAGTATTGTGGCTCCTGCACAAAATACGAACAAAACATGAACGAGGTCATAAGGATAACAAACAGAAAACGCACTAGCCACTCTCCAGCATCTAACAGCAGCTAGGTATATATGACGAAATGGCTGGTGGTTCTTATAGGCAATGTAGCCCGCACCACCAATCAGAAGGGTTGCCATTGGGTATATCCAAAGTCTTTGCCTCGTTCTGGTGCATCGGCAACGTAGAGCATGTAAGTGCGGTGAAATTGTTATACATCTTGCTCGAGGACTTTTTAACGCATGTATCATCGAGCCTTGCGTAGAATTCCACCAACCAGAGTAGTTGATACGATGGAGAATCATTGCCACATAAGTCACTTACTGTTGAAAAAGTCCACATTAACCATACACGAAAGTTTTGCTTATGTAACCTTTTCCAATATTTATCCAGCATCAGATAACGCGAATTTAATGTAGATATAGTGGTACAATGTGTTTTGAAAACTGTCTGAGGAATTAATTACTGCCCCGCTTCATCAGCATCTGAGCAAAAGATACTCGTTGCGATGACTGCGCATCCTCGTTTTGATGCATAGCTTCCGCGTACCTAAAGTCCTGTGAGTGAAAGCACAAGAACGACTAGCCTGACTTACAGCAACTTATATCGTACAAGCTCTGCCTCTAGTTCCTCGTTTCGCAGCCGCTGCTTCACAAGTTCATTCTACACCAATTAGAGCTGATCTAAATAAGATATTAGGATTGGACTAACCAAAACCTCGACATGCTCGATGTTCATTTGGGCGACGCTATTTTCCAGATTTCTGCTGCATCAATCTTATAACTGCTTTTTCAAGCGACAGGAACTCAGCTACTAACCATTGCTGGGACAGGGCGCGGTTATTGTTCCGCAGCTCGTCCATCTGCATAGCATGCTTGTTTGCTTCACGCTACATATTATGCACATCAATGAGATAGTGTCATTCTCACTGTGGTCAACATACAACCATATCTTCGTATTCATGTCGATAACAGTCGAGCATGAAGGGAGTGATCTTGAGGGACACGGCATCGGCGACAAAACCATCAACATCATATTTGAGGGGCTCGATATAAGTCTCATTCTCGAGTATCTAATAAAAGAGTCAATGTTGAACTGACGATGGTCAATAAGAAAATATTTACCTTGTATTGATCAAGAACTTTATTATTCAAGAAGTCCAATATTTCATCAAATTTGAGCTCCAGTAGCTTTTCCTCGTTCTTCTTAAGCAAACCAATGCTGAAACCGAAAATAGCTTCTATCCCATTGGCCAGGCAATGGTCAAATATTCTGAAAACGATTTCCAAGGGAAAGCTACAAGGGCCATTAGTGGACCAAAGGGGAAAAGAGATATGACAGCGTACCGATAACTAAACATTGTGAGAAACCATTGCGAGCAGAACATACTTGATTTGACACCTTGCCGGAGGAAATGTACGTGAAGCACAGGAATCAACTCCTCAATCAGACGATCAAACTATAACCGGCAGAAAATGTGACTGTATCCTGAAATACTAGTAAAGGGCTGTTTACCTGAAACTAGTAATTCATGAGTTTTGCTTGGTGCAATTATGTGTGGTAGGCTAACTCACAAGACGCATCTGTAGCTTTGGCATTTCCGGTAGATAGTGACCCCTTATATCATACACCTGCATGAGTCGCACCAAAAGGGAGAAGGCTTCCTCGTCTGGCATCTATGCCATATAAATGGGCTTGACAGGCAAGATATCTCACTTACGTTCAATAATAAGACTGCAGCAACGAAGGGAAGACCCTGGCAATATCCAACCAAGGAATCGTATCTATCGGAGAGAACAGTAAGAAATGGGAATGATTGCTCAGGTGTACTTACAGAGAATATGCCTTAAGGACATTGAACAGATTTTCCTGCCCTATCCCATGCCCATCTGTGAAAAAGGCATGGTGTGGGAATGTCCTTCAATGATTTTAGGGCATGTCCCAAAGACAACGATCAGTCAAGATACATGCCTTCCAAGGTCTCGTGTTATAGACTTCTCGTGCGAACTTGTTTCCCTCAGAAGTTTGATGTAGGTATTTTCAAGTTCAAGGTCTTTAGAAACTGCCCTGTCAAGATCTGAATCATACGTTTTTGCCAAACGTGTAGATTAATGCAGGACTGACATATGCTGCCACACCATTCCACGTAATGTTGCAGGTATCCCTTTTGCGATCGCTTGTGCGAGTTCCTCGGGTTTTTCAGAGGCAAACCCTGCGTAGTCTTAATTTATTAGTATCAATCCATCCTTATCTAGACAATGCATACTGGATATGACAGCCCCCCAGAAGTCTTGGGAATCTAAAATTAGCCGAGAAGACCATGTACCTGGGCGTGAACATACCCCAATCTATCGACTCTTCAGCCCCCTGCTCCTGAAGAACCTTCTTTTCCTTCTGTAATCGCGAAAACTCTTCTTGCAGTGCATTTTGCCCATCCAAGCTTATTCTAGATGAACCATTCTTCTCTTCGACAAAGGGCGAGGTATGACCAGATCTGATAGTCGCAACAGACGCCGTTCTGCGACGAGACTTGCCCAGGGGCGGGGTTTCATGGTCGACGGGATTCATCTCGCTAATAATGGGCCTGTTGTTATGCAGCCTATTTCCACTATCAACCTCGATTTCTTCCTGCAATTTGAATGGCCCTGCAGGGTCCGACTTGAAAAGGACGGCAGCGAGACTGGAAGACGGTAAATCATCGTCGTTGAGAACGATGTCATCCAGCTCTGACGTTGAAGTAGCGATTGATTCTCTTCGAGGTAATTGGGCGATAAAATTGTTTTGCTCAGGAGAGCGTAACGAGTCCAACGTGTCTTCCATGGACACTTCAGAAAGGGCTTGAGCTGTAAGTCTGGAAGCAACGGTGAACATTAAAGAAAGAGTGAAAAATATAGATGCATGAGATGTAGGCAAGCAGATGTGTAGCAAACTAAAGGAGAAGTGGCTTATGCTTATGCTTATGTGATGATCCAAGACAGGCTTAAGCAGCCGATCAGAAACCGACCATTTTTGCAGGACCTAAGCACTAATTCGACTGCATACAACAGGTCAGAACCCATACAAGTACCTGTGATCAGCAGAAACCTTTGGATTTACGCTAGATACCCAGCTGAGACGACTGTAGAGGATAACAACTTAATTTAAAAGAATTAGATAAGTGCCCCGCCTTTTTCCGTGAGCGGAATTTGGTTTGTGATCTCCGGCATCCTTCTCTTTATCATGAACGTCGCTCTCGCTTCCTCAATTTCTCTCAGGAAATTGGTTGTCCGTGCCGTACTCAGAAGATCCTGCGGCCTACGACATAGTTCGTCTTCTGCGGAAAAAAAGGGTCAGGATGCCTTTTCCGAGGCCCAGAAAGCTGCTGGCAAGGCATGGGAAAGTGCTTCCCGAGTTCTTGGTCCCACTGGTCAGAGAATCAGTAACATGCTAGGCAGTTAGTATAATGCCTATCTTTTTTCCCCATCATTCACCAATCATAGGTTACAAGGAGCCGTTGGTTTACAATTTTTCTGTTGTCCGTGAAGTGGCTAAGAAGGTTTATTATGGGGAAGCCCTCCAACCTCCTTCCCTCTCCCAATTTACCGAAGCATATTGTCAAATTTGGAATAATGTAACCCAAGCTTCGTATTGGCGTGGCATTGTCCGGAATCGCCAGGTTTTTCAACTTGGTTTCTATGGTTTGCAGGCATACGGTATTTTTACGGTATGTGACCACATCCAGCAGTCGTTTCCGATATGCTGAAGTTGAGACAGATTGGAGAAATGGTGGGTCGTAGACAGGTCATCGGTTATCCTGTGAAACACCATTAGTATGCTTTGTCTCCTTTAGTAATAGGAAATTCACCAGTTCAAAACCCAGGATGCTTATAGTACACCATGTTAACTCCAGAGATAGGGCGCGTTTCCTAGTTGTCATTGATCGGTGCTCGTAATCTGTGCTCTGGGTGACCTGGAAACGGACAGATCCATAATACCATATGGCAATGTTCCAGGGAACCGTTTTCCTGGCGTTCGCGGTTTCTGATCTTGAACTAAGAAGGTCCATTGAATAGTGTCCTAGGCTGTTTATTTGAGCCATAGCGGATAATGCGACACCTCCCTGGCTGTTATGGCTCATACGGTGCAGCTCAGTGTGATCTAACTCAAGACCGATAATACTGTTCCTCAGAAAACAGCACTCATTGCTGTATCAATTGCTAATGTTGCCTCAAAATTGTCTGGATTACCTTCAAAAATTCAAAGAGAATTCATTTATAGATTTTCCAGGCAACAACAGGGGATTATAAAATGCTTTATAGTTTGAGCTGAGTCTGTTTCTTAGCTGCTCAAATGGCACATGAGAACATAGAACTAACCAACCAAGTATCAATACATATCAATACATGATCTTGGATTGCTGTTGACCCAGTTTCTCAAGTATCTGTTATATATCCTCTACTCTGATATGGATTCTTTGAGAAGTGTTACCACTATTTCAATGAGTTCAATGTAGTTCATGCTTCATACAGAAATCTGTAGGTAAGGACAAGAAGACCAAATGGATGAAGTAAGGAAAGCAGGCAACAACCTTGGTCTTTACATGGACAATTCTTCCAGTGTATAAACATTGCCAGTCTAAGATTCCCTTTTCTCCTTCCATAGGAGGAACAATATCAACGTCAGATCCACTAACTAATATAGCCTACCTCACAGCTGCCATAGGCCCTGTCCATTTGCCTTTCTGTCATCTTCCATGAACATCCACTTGACATGTAAACCGCACTTGACAATGTGCTACCCTTGCTTTCATTTGGAAGAGATGCTGTTCGAAAACGTGTGATCATAGGTGTCCAATAGCTATACAATCCTACTTGCAGAAAGTTTGTCGGTATGAATTCCTGTATATGTAATAGTCGTATAGAAGGTAGAGATAGGTCACAATATATACATGATGGCAAACCTCAGGCTCAATGGTATGCTTCATCAGCTCCTTGAGGTATGTGGGGAGAAACTGTGCTCAACACATCGGATCGACTTTCCTGGTGCTCATCATCCTGATTCTCCCGTACTTGTTGCAGGCGCTGATGTCGCCTTCCTGTGGCAAAACGTAGGTATCTTGAAAATCGATTGCTTCCGTACATAGACGGTCCATGTCGTCGTGAACCAGACGTCAGATGATGTTGATGGCGATTATCAGGTAATTCAGGGCGGAGGCCATTGGTATCAATTTCCTGGCTTTCGTTCTCATCATCGTAGGAAATCATGTTCGCTAGCGCAAGGAAATCTCCGATAAATATCAGCTTTGTGATTTCGAGAAGTTGGCAGATTAGCATACCTTGTCTACATATTGGGCATGAACTTGATAGCTTGAGCAGCCACTGGTCAACGCATTCTGGGTGAAAGCGATGCTTGCCCTCGCAAGGCAATACCCTGATATCGTCACCCTCCTCGAAATCAACAATACATATCGGGCATGTCTCCCTGCCCATAGCCTCAGGGCTTAGGTCATCCCGAACGCGGATACCATATTGAGATTCGAATCCATGAGAACGCGTGAGAGTCGTAGGCGAGGGAGTAGAAGGGCCTTCACCATGATCATCATTATGATCACTTCGAGACGTACTTGGTTTTGGACTACTCGTCGACGCAACTGGTCTATCTTCCACCTCAGGAGAGGGGACCCCATCTGGATTGCTTTTTTTGGTCTGAGCAACAGATGCAGTGCGTTCGCTCATAGTTGTCTCGCCAATCATTTCCCATTGTGTGAGCTCTTGAGCTTCAACATCTTTCGCCTGATTTCCTCTTGTACCCCCTTGGGCATCTCCATTACTACCGCCTCCCCCGAACTTAACGATCGGAAAGGTATCCAAAATAGCGCGGGTGAGACCTCGAGCACGACTTTGAATCAGACCATCTGATCCTATCCGAGCCCGTGGGCCGTAGCGTTCAGGATGCCGTAATGCCCGTATGGCCTGGAGACAAATTATTGACGATAAAGAGTAAGAAAAAGTCATACCCCTGAAATTATCACGACACAGAAGAGAGCAGAAACACAGCCCGTGATAGCGTAGAGAACGATCCTAGGTCTTAAGTAGATTACAATCAACAAACAACTATTATTCCGACTCACATAGCCAGGGCCGTGTTGCTTGAACCTGATGAGCGATTTCCATTGCTATCCCCAGTGCCAACACTACCATTAGACGGTCCATCTGAATCACCTGTAGCGTTGTATGCACGAAGATCTGCATATAAGAATCCTGGCTCAGTGGCATAGCCTTTTTGTATCGAATCTTGGATGGCTTGCGCCGTGTTGTTTAACCTTGATGAATCGTACTTGGTAATACTGGCATTCGCGGGTATCAGTTGACCGAATTGATAGTCGATGAGGTGAGCACTGGTCTTGCTCTGGGTCGAAAATATGTCGAAAACTTGATCGAACGTTGAAGGATCAGTATATTCAGGATTGATGACACATGCAAGTGAATGTAGCGAGTATAATAACTGACGAGGTGTCAGTGCTTGCACAAGATCACTAACTCGAGTGTTGAACTGACAGCCGCAACGGCACCTTTGTCGCGTGCCAGAGTGAAAATATCAATCTCCATTGAGGCGTCAGTCGAATTGGCATCACAAGAGACCATTGCAATCCATGGGGCAGACGCTACAACCTGCTCAAGTCAAGTCAGGGAACGTTCGAGATGGCGTACTTGGTGGAGTCGTTTCGTTGACAAATTCTTCCGTGAAGTGTATTAAGATACCCTGCAGCGTTGAATTATCAGGGGTCAATGTCGATGAACAGTCAGGGATGGCACACTTTGCTAATTCCATCACTTCCATTGCCGGCGAGCTGGTAGGACACATTCTCCACATAGTTCCTAGAGCTTTGAGAGAGATGCAGATATTCTCAGAAGGAAGACTGACCCGTTTGAATACCACTGAAGACGAAGCTTGGAAATGTCGGTAATGTTCAGTCCGCCCGCGATCGCAGCCTGGGATGAGTTGGTTGGAGATGCTGGAACGTATGCTAGCGCACATGCTGTGATACAAACGAGGAAGAGAAGAGGTACCATGGAGTAAAGAAAAAGAAAGCCCTGGTCAAGTCCGAAATAACAGATATAGGAGAGAGACCCTGCAAGACTACACGTGCTACACAAAGCTCCCTGACTGCTCCACAACATTGCCACCTCCTGTACGATCGTACACTAGTCTCCCGCGTAAGTATGTCTGCTCAACAACTCCCCGCAGCCTTTGACCTACATAAGGTGTAATTTTGTTTTTGAAGTTCAGCCCCTCCTTCGTGACCTGAACCGGAACAGTAAACAATTAGTAAATGCCTATAGACTGTCATTGAATGGCTCCACCTCGAATTCCGCTTCACTATCCCAAAGGACAAGATCACCATCATAACCAACTTTCAGTCGTCCCTTGCGATCACCGATACCAGCATGTTCAGCTGTGCGATGGCTAGTCCAATCCAGTATTTTACCGAGTGTTACACCACGCTTCTGTCCTTCTGTCCAGAGGAGGCTCAGACCGAGGCCAAGCGTACTGATCCCACCCCATGCCTTCATAATGTCCCCCTCCTCTATCATTTTCAATCCGGCAACACACGGGCTGTGGTCAGACACCACAAAGTCGATTGTCCCGTCTTCTAAAGCCTCCCATAGACGGTTCCTGTTGTCTTCATCTCGAATCGGCGGACAACACTTGAACTCAGGCCGGCCATCAGGGAGATCATTCGAAGTCAGACAAAGATAGTGGAAGCAAGTCTCAACCGTAATGTTAACACCTTTTGCCCTTGCCTTCCGTATTAAAGGAAGGGCGTTGGCTGCGGAGAGGTGAACGATGTGGCAACGCAGTTCGGGGTACTTCTGATGTCGCTCTATTATAAGTTGGATAGCATCAACTTCCAACTCCTGCGGTCGGGATTGGAGGAATGTTGAATAATGCGTTGGATTACCGGCATCATATACTCTCCCAAGTTCAGCGTGGAAGAGAAGAACAGTCTTCCGACCCTTTCTAAGGTCATCAAATTTGTCTACAAGCTCTTCACTGATGAATTGTTTACCTGGAGTGCTTGCATAGCCAGATCCATATCCTGCTCACCAATGCAAGGGAACTCCTGACCAACTGAGGTGATTTCAAGATAGTCATGCATAAGATGACACTCACATCAACACCACTTTCTATGAGGAAACACTTGAAACCTTTTACACCAGCATCGATAAGTTGGCTAAGATGATTCTTATCACAAACTGTGGTCAGCAAATCCCTCAGGCCGCTCGATGAAAAGTGTCACCTGATTTCCTGGGATCACCCCTCCCCAGAAGCCGACATCGACATGACATTGTCTATGAGCTGCTTCTCGCTTTATTGCAAGGTTATCTACTGTCGTCGTAGGTGGTATCGAGTTGAGAGGCATATCAATGACTGTTGTAACGCCGCCTGACGCTGCAGCACGCGTCCCTGTCCAGAAGCCCTCCCAATCAGTTCGCCCGGGCTCGTTTAGATGGACATGAGCACTAGGTAACAACTTATGTATTAAACTGTATGTGAACATTAATCGGGCTTGAGGACACGTACTCAACGAGTCCTGGGAGGATGATTTTATTTCCGGCATCAACCCAAGTGATCTCGCTGTTTGATGGCAAATACAGTGCCAAATCACTTCTGGAGTGTCTTCCAGGTCGAACATCTGTGATCTTTCCTGTCATTATGTCGACGACGACTGTTGCTGGCTG